>Ga0335077_10001791_pt1 | contig 25558 bp, 22 predicted proteins | sample Lox_Sample_31_FD_207151 | JGI IMG/M metagenome (GOLD analysis project Ga0335077, IMG submission 207151) | Soil microbial communities from Loxahatchee National Wildlife Refuge, Florida, United States - Lox_Sample_3.1 | ecosystem: Environmental > Terrestrial > Soil > Wetlands | place: USA... | reverse complement strand
GGAGGAAGAAAGTGCTCACGACAAAATTGCGCTTCGAAGGCGTTTCTTCGGAGTACGAAACAAATTGCAGAGAGACGAATTGTTCTGCTGAAACCCAGCAACAGAAGGTCAAAAGCGCAATGCGCGACAAGCCGTGGTCGCGCTATTGTTGCCTCGGAACATGCAAGGATAGTTAGACCGGCTTGACGCAGGCGAAAAGGATGTACCAATTTTGCCTTTTTGTACCCACGCGAAATCCACACTCTCGCGTGCAAGTCACTGATTTTGAATGGCGGGGACGACGGGACTCGAACCCGCGGCCTCTGCCGTGACAGGGCAGCAACGAATTGTAAGTTATTGAAATCGAACGGTGTCGGCAGACACAGTTTGGCAGAAATAGCGCCCTGAGAAATTGATATCGTCCCCTTAATGTACCCAGATTGAAGCTCCCCAAATTCCGTAAGCACAAGCGAGTTTCCCAGAAACTGCAACGGAGGAGCCGAAACTTCCGGCTTGCCCGTCACTCGTCAGGCACACGGAACTGGAGTTGCACGAACCCGGTTAACTGGGGGTGGACGTCTAAAATGTGAGTGAGATCGCGGGTATTTGGATCGAGGACAAGAACTCGCGTGTTTTTCAACGCTGGAGTTCCTCCAGCATCATCCTTCGTAATCGGGTCACAGGAGTCTCCTTTCTCCGTGACCCACACTACGTCAGCAGCGCGGAAACATGTCGGTTCACCCATGTGGCAGCGTCCGCCGCGCCAGCGGCTTAGTCCTTGTCCGTCATCCACTCATCGACAACCGCCCGCGTCTTTCGGTATTCATCGACGTACATGCAATCTACTCCCGCGGCCTCGATGCAAGATTTTGGACTTGCCTGTATTCCTGCATGTCATGGGAGGCCGCGCCTGCTTTTCCTTGCCGTCGGTGAATGCTGGCCAACAACAAATAAGCTTGCGCGGCAAGTGGACCTTGGGTCTCGAGTGTGACCACTTGATCTAGGGCGCGCTCGGCGGCGCTGGGATCGCTGACCGACAGGGCACGACCGAGAGCATATAAAGTCTCGGGCATGTTGGGGCGCAGAGTGTCAGAGCGACGCAGTTCTTCAGCAGCATCGCCCATTTTTCCCTGCTGCAACAGCGCGCCTCCCAGACGATATGCAGCTTCCGCGCTTCCCGGTTGCAATTTTATTTCGGCGCGAAATTCTTCCTCCGCCTTCGTCCATTGCGCAGTGGCTGCGTAAATTTCTCCGAGTTCCAGATGTAACCCGGGAAGATCGGGTCGCAGGGCCACGGCCTGCTCGTAGTCCTTTTGCGCTTCGGGAAACATCCTCGAGGCATAGTAGTTTTGGCCGAGCGTCTGATGTCCGCGAGCTGTTTCCGGGAATTCGGTCAGAATTCTGTCACTGGATTCAGATGCAAGCGCGGCACCGGCCCGGCCGATGTAATAAATAAGATCAGGGTCGTTGGGATTTTTTGCCAGCGCGTCTTTGAGACTCACGATTGCTTCAGCGGGCCGGTCGGCTTGGAGTTGGGCGACACCCAATGCGGCGGAGTCGTGTGCGATCTCAAAGTGAGGAATCGCCTCAGAGGCATACCCCTGCGACAGAAGTGCGTAACCAAGCAGTTGATGGACGGGAATAGAATCGGGGGCGAGTTCCGCAGCGCGCTTCAAAGACGGAACTGCGGCGGAATAGTCATGCTTTTGCATGTACGCATCGCCGAGTTTTAGGAAAGCGGCTGCTGAGGGCGGATCAACTTCGGTAGCTTTTGTAAAATCAGTGATCGCTTGGGTCAGATCTCCGCGATTTTCAGCTTCAGTTCCGGACTGCAGGAGTGCAGCGGTTTGTGGAGCGACCTGAGCTTCAGCGACTTGTGCCGGCACAAGGAATTGCAGGAGTAAAATCGCCTGGATGATCATCGCTCCGGCTCCTCAATCACGATAAACTGATCAGCTTTAACTCCATGCAACGCTTGCCGAATTCCCGAAGGCCATATTATCTCTACGTCAGCGTTGTCAGTATCTGCAAGTCCGAAATGTAGCCGCTTATCGTTCGAGGAAAGATAACTGCCGGCTGCAGTTGCGAATCGTACTTGTCCGTTCACCACCGCACGGGCACCGAAACCGTCGCGATTGCTGCGCTTGCCGCGCAAAGTGATTGTAAGCCAATGGGATTTGCCTCCGCGGTTTAAGAAAGATTCGGGATGCTCGCCAAGCGACGTAGTGATGACGTCAACCCAGCCATCGTTATTGATGTCGCCGAAAGCGGCGCCGCGACCTACAACCGGCACGGTTGAGCCCGGATCGTCCTTTTCGAAGTGGCCTTTGCGATTCAACGCGAGCAGTGGCGGCTCACGATAGCTCAGGGAGCTGTCATAAAGTTGCACGTTGTCGAAGACGTGCCCTTGCTGAATGAAAACATCTTTCCAGCCGTCGTTGTTAAAATCCTCAAGACCAACTCCCCATCCAGATACATTGCCCGACAAGGCGCCAAACCCCGTTTCTAGTTCCTGCGCACTGAAAGAACCTTTGCCATCGTTGTGGAAAACGACATAAGGCTCGTGCGGAAGTTGAGTAACGATGAGATCGGGAAGTCCGTCATTGTCGTAGTCTTGAAAAACCACCCCCATACCAGAAAGCCTCTTGCCGGAGCTCGTGAGCGCAGCGCCAGAATCGAGCGCAACTTCGCTGAACGTACCATTTCCGTTGTTGTGAAACAGGAACTGCTCGGTTGCATCATTGGCGACGAAAACGTCGGTGAAACCATCGCCGTCATAGTCGGCGAACGCCACACCGAGACCATGCCCTTGTTTGGCAGCAATTCCAGAAGCCGCGCTTACGTTTTCAAACGTTCCATCTCCGCGGTTACGAAACAGAACGTTGGTCGTGGGGGCGAAATCTCCCGGTGGACAATACATCGGCTGGTCAACGCGTCCACATGTTTTGCTTTTTTCTGGAGTCCAATCGAGATAGCGGGTGACGAAGAGATCGAGATGTCCATCGTTATCGTAATCGAAGAATCCAGCCGACGCTGACCATCCACCGGCAGCAACGCCTGCTTTGGCCGTCACATCGGTAAATGTTCCGTCACCATTGTTGTGATAGAGAATGTTGCGGCCGAAGTTCGTTACGTAAATGTCAGGAAATCCATCGTTGTTGTAGTCAGCGACCGCGACTCCCATGCCGTAATTCGTGTCGCCCGCGTTTTGCAATCCAGCTTGCGCGGTGACGTCAGTGAAAGTGCCGTCTTTATTCTGACGATAGAGCCGGTTCCAATACGCCGGATTGCGCCGGTCGAAGTGCGCCGGGTTGAGCAAAGGATTGGGAACGCGGCCAGCGTTCACGAGAAAGATGTCCAGCAATCCGTCGTTGTTGTAGTCGAGGAGGGCGACTCCCCCTGGCATTGTTTCGATCAAGTATTTGCGCGAAGTTGGCGAGTTGCGAAGAAGGAAATCGACGCCCTTCAGAGGAGTGACTTCGAACCGTGGTTCTGCGTTTAGTTTTGGCACGAGCGAAATCGTGCCCAGCGAGACGAACAGCGACAATAGGTCTCTTCGCGTCATTTACCCGCTTCAACCTGAGCTAAGGTCCCCGCATTGCATTTTGTTCGCTCGGCGTGCCGGGGATGGCGGCCCGTGGTTGAGTCTCGCTGATATCGGCAATGTGCGCAACGGCGGTATCGAGGGTGCTGTTGTACTCGGCAAGGCGATGGTTCGAATCGCTGGAATTGGCGCTGGCCGCTGCGAAGGCCGGAGAATTCTCGGTGGCGCGCATAGCTTTAATCACGCCGGGAATCGCTCCCAGTTTCGACTGCAGTCCACTGAGTTCATCAAAGGCATTTTCTGGATGGTGTGTGATACGATCGCCCGTTTGCATCGCGGCAACCAGATCATCCGGGGACCAAGCCACGGGCCAATTCGCGTTCAAGATGTCATAAGCCTCCTGAAGGCGGGCCATCTTTCCGCCAAAATCATCCAGCAACGAACGGTTGCGCGCCATCTCTTCGCCGATTCGGACGGTGATCGTGACCGTATCGTTGATATGAAAACTACGGGTCAAGATGACAGTCGTCAATGTGTCGCCGTCGAAGCGCCAACCTGGAACGCCTTCATTGCGAGAATACGACAGCGCAGCGCCGTTTACGGTCATTGATGAGGGTGGCCAACTTCCAGGAAGCCGAATTTCATATGCGCGATCGGTTCGCATTCCGCGGTAGTGGCCTTCAGTGGGCGAGACCGTGATCTTCAGGGTAGTGCCGTCATCGTTCAGCGCGGCGTGAATAGGAGTCCACGCGGCTTCTCCATATTGATAGCCGGGAGTGTCGCCGGCATCCTCGTAGAGACGGTATCCGGATTCCTGTCCGTTTTTTAATGGAAAAACGGTCAACATAAGAGGATCGGCGGATTTATCCGTGTAGCTTTTTGAAGGCTGCATCGGAATGATGCCGCCCGCTTTCACATATAGGGGAATCTGGCCCAGCGAAAAACTGCGCCGCACGGTGACCGGCCCGTGAAACTCCGCTCCGCTATCCCATTCAATCCAATCTCCGGGCGGGAGCCAGACCGAAGTTGTTGCGAGTTGCGAATCTTTGGAGACAGGTTGCGTGATCGGATCGGCAAGCATGCTGTCGCCGAACATGTATTCGTTTCTAGCGGCGTATGCTTCCGGCGCGTCGGGCCAGTCGTAATAAAGAGGATGCAGGAAGGCGAGTCCGGTGTCGTAAGTTTTTCTTGCTTCGGTATAAATGTAAGGCTGCATCGCGTATCTGCGCATAAAGCACTCGCGCATCAGGTCCGAGTAGGGTTCGGGATAAGCCCATATACGGCGCTCTGCGCCAGGATTCTTGGTTGTGTGCGTGCGCAGGACCGGACTGAAAATCCCCCACTGAATCCAGCGCAAATAGAGTTCGGGATCGATCACGCCGGGAATGTGGCCGCCGATGTCGTGGCTCCAGTATGCGTATCCCACATTGGCCGCCGTCGCGGTGAAGTACGGTTGGAATGCGAGCGAGTCCCAAACCGAGATTGTGTCTCCGGAGAAGCCGATCTGATAACGGTGATTGCCGAGACCCCCCCAGCGATGAAACAGCAACGCCCGCTTACCCTCACGCTGCTGGTCACTAAAAAAAATGTAATTCAGCCACCACGTCGGATTCAGACCGCGAACCGTCGTGGTGTCTTCCTGCTGCCAATCGAGCCAAAAGAAATTGATCCCTTGCTTCTCGAGCGGATGAATCATGTACTTCATGTAATTGGCTGCGAAGTTTCGGTTTGCAATATCGAATGGCACATATTGTTTCGTCGCCGGATCGATTCCGACAGACCGAGCCATCTGGGGGTAGGCATCTTCCCACGGCTGCACGCCGCCGGCAGGATGAAGATTGACCGTGGCCTTGAGCCCTTGTTCGTGAACGCTCGCGAGAAATTGATTCGGATCCGGGAAGAGCAGCTTATTCCACGAATAGCCTGTCCAGCCCAGTCGATGGCCTGAGGCGTCCAGTTTCTCGTTTCCTGCAACTTCGTTGAAGGTAGGATGCCAATCCATGTCGATGACCAAGACGTCGAGTGGGGTTTCGTGAGTGTGAAAGTCGTGAATTAGCTCTTCAATCTCACGATCGGTATATGACCAATATCGCGACCACCAGACTCCGAATGCGAAGCGCGGCGGCAACGGAATTTTTCCTGCCACCCGCGTGAAGTCGTAAAGCGCATGCCTGTAATCGTGGCCATAGCCGAAGAAATACCAATCCTGCCGGTCACCCGGTGGACGCAACATGACCCAGGGCCAGGGACTCGCCTCACCTTCCGGAAACGAAAAATCGGCGGAGTCGAACAGAGGGCTCGTGCTGTCGTCTACCACGGTCCACCCGTCGCGCGAAATCAGGCCGGGCTCGAGCTGCACATCAGAGCCGCGAACGCGATCGAGCGTGCGGGTGGTGCCGAGCAAATTGCCGGTATCAGGCATGCCGGGCTTCCATACGACTTTCTTTTCGCCGAGATTGTAGAAAATGCTGAGATCATCAGCAGTAAATTTTCCGCGCGAGTTGCCAGGAGTGTAAATCAGAGTTAACGCGCTGGTGCGGATAGTGGTGCTTCCATCGCGTGTGGTTTCGTGCGCGAATGCCGGAAGCGGCAGTTTGCGGTTGAGAAAGACCAACGACGCGTGGTCCTCGAATTTCTTGTCCGCAGCCCACTCCATTCGGATGAGCTGTGGCGTCAGGATTGTGAATCGAGCGGAACCGACGGTCACAATTGCGTGCGGATCGGCAACGGGATCGTAGCGACCGGGCACGTCGGACGAACCAGCATACAAAGCGCGCGGCAGAAAACTCAGAACCAACACGAGCGCGAGTAACGATAGAACGGGCCGGACGTTTTTCATCTGCATGGGTCCAATGTGTGGTTTGGTTGTGTCGCAGATCTTAGTACGGCGCCTGGCAGGTTATATGCCTGCCAGGCATTTTGGCTTTGGGGGAGTGCCTTACCAGTAAAATTTTAGCCCGAACTGAACACTTCGCGCCGGATACGCCGAGGTGATCGTGCCGAAATTGGCGTCGCCAAGATTCGTATCTGGCTCGAAGAAGTTCGGGTGATTCAGCGCATTGAACATCTCAAAGCGGAATTGCAACCGGCGCTGCTCCCCGAAGGCCCACCACTTCTGTATGCCCATATCCCAATTGAAGTAGCTGGGCGCGCGGAGGTCTGAGAGGAATCTGGGTGCATCACCAAAGGTGAATGCCGAAGGTTGTGCGAACGCCGACGGATTGATCCAGTGATCAATGTTCTGGTCTTGCGGAACCGGGTTTTGTCCAGCCACCAGATTCGGACGTTGATTGAAGCCGAATCCTCCGGTGTTGTTCGTGGCTGGGTTAATCGAAAGCGGCAATCCGGATCTAGCGCTCAAAATTCCGCTCCATTGCCACCCGCCGAGCACCGCGTTCATCGGCTTATTCCAGTCGTGACCGATAAGCTTGCCGCTTCCGAAAGGCAGTTCATAGTTGTAGTTCGCCACCAGGCTGTGTGGGGTGTCGGTCACATCGACCGAGCGCTCGGCAGCGAGATTGTACGAATTGCGAACCGAACTTCCGCTGCCGGGGAATGCCCATCCAGAGGCGCCTTGAACGTCATCCATGAAACGAGAGTACGTATACGAAACGTTCACGTCGAGGCCCGAGTGCCAGCGGTGCGTGTAGGTAGCTTGCAACGCGTTGTAGGTTGAACCGCCCACAGCTGGTGGTGCTTCGGTCACGCTGCAGTATTCAGGGAATCGGCGGAGCAGTTGTCCCTCGGAGACGGTTGGTTGGTCCAGCCCGCAGCCGCTCGCGGTGATGTGCCCGAAGAACGGATTCGGAACCTGATTGAAGAGCGCATTGCCCAACGAGAGATCCGAAGCAGGTAATTCGTCCCATTCCAAATACTGCGAAAGCACATGCACACCGTGATTCCCGACATAGCTGATGTCGATCAGATCGTCGTTGGTGAGCGCATACTGAACGCCCGTCATCCATTGCTCGACGTACGGTGAATTTCGAACGGGATTGACCACGGGATTGAGTCCGAATCCTACGTCGGTCAGTCCGCCCTGAGAGTTTCCTGTCGGCATCACTTCTCCGGTCGGAAATGCGCTCTGGCATGGGATGGACGACGCGCCGTTGCTACACGTCAAGCCCGCGTTTCCACTGAGAGTGGTGAATGGATTGAGCCCGCTGTTCAGGGTCGTAACCCATGGCGTGGACTGAGAGTATCCGATGTTCGGACCATTGCCGTAGTAGTTGGGAACGAAGAAGACGCCGTATCCGCCGCGCCATACTAACTTATCGTGAAGCTGATATGCCGCTCCGATTCGCGGAGCAAAGTTCTTGTACGAAGTGTTATACAGGCCACGATTGTTGCTGGAGTTGAAGACGAGCTCTCCGGGATAATTTGTGCCCACGGCGCTGCTGATCGGATTTGTAGCCGTGAAATCGAAATATTCCTGCGCGTTGTTTCTTTCTGTTGGCGCGGTTTGAATTTCATAGCGCAGACCGAGGTTGAGCGTCAATTTGCGGGTCACTTTCCAGTCGTCCTGCAAGTACCAACCAAGCATGTGTTTATCAGTTGCCGGAAATTTGTTGTATCCGGTCTGGTCAGTGCCGCTGCCTACACCAAGCAGGAACGATGCGAACCCGTCACCGGTGTTGGCGGTCGCATTCTGCGGGTCTGGGCCAGCCGTGGATGTGGTCTGGAATTGCATCTGGGTGTTTGCGTAGTGCCCGCCATCGATTCGTGCCCAAATATCCATGAAACCAAAGCCGAGCTGGTGCTTGCCGTGAACTTTCGTCAAGTCAACGGAACTCGTCCACAAGGTTTGCGGTACTTGGTAGTTGTCGAGTCCAGCCTGCGCGCCCAGTTCTGCGTAGCTCTGGGGCTGGATTTCGGGGAAACTGGGAGCAATACCGTCAATGAAAGACGGCAGCCCAAGTGTCGAGGATTTGAATCCGAAGCTCTGAGTGACCGATTGCTCGACGTGGCGGTTCACGCCGAGGTTGGCGCTCATAGCAAACGTAGGACTGAAGACGTGGCTGTAACCAACGTTGACGCTGTAACGGTTATTGGGAGCCACAACGCCCGGTCCACCGGGGTCCGACGCTCCATAATATTCGGGGAAATTGATCTTCTGCTCATATTTTTGCGACCAGCGTCCCCAGATGCGGTCATTATTCGAGAAGTTATAGTCGATGCGCCCGGAGTACTCGTTGGAATGCGCCCCTGCGGCTGAGGCGGCGGTAAAGTTGTTAATCAAGGCAGCGGTGGTTGGATTCGGCCAGTAATTTCCCGTTGCAATCTTGGAAGCAAGTGAATCCATTAATCCGGCAGGAATGATGTTGGTCACGCCGGCCCCGGTCGCGATGTTGCCCGAGATGGGATCACGGATAAATTCCGTTGTCGCGCCCGCTGGGCAGTGGCTCACGGCGTCTCCAGTAACGCCATCGACTCCGCCGCAGGTGACCTGCCGCGTGCTGAATGGATTGTAGATTTCGCCCGCAAGGATCGGGCGTCCAAGGTAATCCGTTCCGACCTGACTTCCCAGCGACGCGGAGAAGTCTCCCGACCTTTCCGAAGTTGTGGGCATCGTACTCAGAAAAGTTGCCGGTGTTGCCTGCCGCAAGCCTTCGTAGTAGGCGAAGAAATATAGTTTGTTCTTGATGATCGGACCGCCGATAGTCGCACCGAACTGATCGCGGTGGAACGCCGGCTGGTTATCATTGTTGAAATAATAACGAGCGTCATAGGCGCTATTCTGATAGAACATCCAGGCATCGCCGTGGATTTGGTTCGTGCCTGATTTGGTCACCACATTAATAACGTTGCCGCTGCTAAACCCGTACTGCGCGGTAAATGCGTTGGTCTGAATCTTGAATTCCTGAACGTCATCAGCTGATGGGACGTAGACCACTCCTCCCCAATCGAGGCGGGTGTCCCAGCTTCCGTCGAGCAGGTATTCGGCTGTATCGAAGAATGTGCCGCCGAAGTTGAGGAAGGAAATGTCCTGGTCGGCGCTTCCGGAGATGCCGGGTGCGCCAACCACCTGCTCCTCGGCAGTATTGCTGACCGAAGAATTGAGCTCGGCCAGACTGATCACATTTCTCAGGTTCAAAGGAAGGTCAACAACCTGACGGGCGGAGATATCCGATGAAATGTTAGCGTTGTCAGCGTTGAGAAGTGGCGCTTGAGAACTGACCTCTACGGTTTCCGTTGTTGAGCCAATTGTGAGACGAACATCCTGCTGAGCCGACTGGCCAGCCTCTAGAGTGACACCTCGTTGCTCGTAATGCTTGAAACCGTTGGCATCTACCTCAAGCGAATATGTTGCGGCCGGCAATAACGTGAAACTGAAGAGGCCGCCATCCTGAGTTGTATATGTGCGGACGATGCCATTCTGCAAACTTCTGAGCGTGACCTTTGCGCCGGTCAGAGGCAAGCCGCTTGGATCGAGGACCGTGCCGCTCAGAGTGGCGGCAACTTGCTGGTTCTGGCCAAATAGCGGGGAAATGACGAGAAGCAAGGGCATTAGCATGCCGATTAGCGCGATTTGCTTCCATGAAGATTGGCTGCGCAACATGATTCACCTCCGAAAGATTGAGCCATCCGAGCTTCTTCGATCGGACAAAGGACTCGCCAGCAACAAAGGAGGCATACTAAGTCGCGATGTGCTTATTCAAGTGTTTACAGGTTAAGCGAGCAGGTTAATCTGGATAATCGTTTGAGCAGTGGCATGTTACATTCTGTTTTCAATCACTTGTGCGACCGTAAAGAATCACGATAAGAGGCTGCTGGAGCGGCGTTTTACGGTTGCAAGTTCGTCGTGAGGCACAGTAGTATCCGAGAAGCAGAGTTCGCTCGCCAGCAAACTCAGTTGGTCACTCCGTAGTGACAGCCTCTCGTAGGGCATGGCCTTGCTACCCGAACCAGTAACGGAAAGCTGGACACCCTCCAGCGAATTCGAAAAAGGTGCCGTTCAGCAACAGCTTGAGCACCTGCTCGGTTCTCCTTTGTTTAATTCGAGCAAACGGTACGGGCAGTTCCTGCGGTTTGTGGTCACCCGCGCTTTGGACGGTCAAGCAGGTCAACTCAAGGAACGGATTCTCGGCATCGAAATCTTCGAGCGCCCAGCGGATTACGACACGAACACTGATCCAATTGTCCGGGTCACGGCGGCCGAAATTCGCAAGCGCATCGACCAGTACTATCAGGACCCGAAACATAGCCAGGAGATCAGACTTTTTCTTCCCGCCGGTTCTTATGCGCCGCAGTTTTCCTGGCCGGGTCACCCGAACGGTTTTCCCGAGACGATAGCTCTATCTCCAGATACTGGAACGGCTGTCCTCAGATCTCACCGCAATGCTGGGCGTTCAGTGCCCGCAGCATCAAAGCGATTTTCAAACCGTGCGAAAATCATCGTCCTGCTGGGTGCGCTGGTTTTGACACTGGCTGCTGCCGGGATACTTTGGCGCCAGTCTCGTCCCACGCTCGTTCAACAATTTTGGGAGCCATTCGTGAATTCTCCCGAACCGACGCTATTCTGCATGGCTGATCAGGCGCAATATGCCAGCATTCGTTTGCGGGATGCCAACGATCCGCAGAAGGAAACCACGCTTCCCGACACTATGGTCGCAGTCATCATCGATGACGTGGACCCGCTGGTAAATATCGCAGGAATTCTCCGGAGTTCCGGCAAAAACTACCGCGTGCTGGGAGAATCGACGACTACACTGACCGATCTGCGAGGAAGTCCATCAGTATTTATTGGAGCGTTTGATAATGGCTGGACTTTGCGGCTGACCGCGCCACTGCGGTTTCATTTTGCTAATGATGCTTCCATCTCTAAGCTGTGGATTGAAGACCGAGCGGCTCCGGGAAAACGTGATTGGCTGCTCGACCGCTCGCAACAGCAGACTGAAGACTATAAGGATTACGCGATCGTGGCGCGGTTCGTGGCGCCCGATACGGATCAGCTGTCTGTCGTGGCAGCTGGCATTGGCCGCGGCGGGACAGTTGCCGCGGGTGAGTTCCTGGTTGACGAGAACCGCATGGAAGAAATGAGCAAGCAACTCCCCGCCGATTGGGAGAAAAAGAACATCGAAGTAGTACTCGAAACGCAGGTAATTCAGGGCCGGTCCGGTCCTCCGCGTGTTCAGGCGGTCCACACCTGGTAGGCCATCTTCAATCTCAGGAAAATCGCGCACTGAAGAAAGCGGCTTGAGGCCGATCTTTCCTATGCGACCTGGGTGACTTCAGGCTTTTCGGACCGTTGAACCGGCATGGTGACCTGCGGCCCGGAAGTGTCAGCCATAAGCGCGCCATAGGCGATCTCATTCGTATCGACATCCCCGCCGAGAATCACCAAATCAAGTTCTATTAGGTGCGTGTCTTTAAGGACCGGGGCCGGATGAGCTATCCGCGGGTCATCATGCGACTTTTCCTTTCTGCGAGGGCGGTTCACTCGCTCGCATTGATTTGACGAGGTCGGCCGACGATACTCCTTCGAGCGACAACCCGTAGCCAACTTCTCGCACGATGCGTTCCTTAAGCGGTTGAATGAAGTGGATTCGTGTGTTTCTGATCGCGAGCATGAGAGCACCAGATGAGCTCAGGCATATTCATGCGGCTTTCTGAAATGGCTGCTCGAGTTCGCGCCATCGATGCCGGTCACTAGCGACGAGAGCGTCAGCATCCGCTGGTCCGCTACTTCCGGCGGCATAATTGGGGAATGAAGGCGGAGGTAATTGTGCCCACGCCTCCTCAATGGGAGTAATGATGCGCCACTCGGCCTCCACCTCATCTCCGCGCGTAAAGAGTGTAGCGTCACCACGCATCGCGTCAAGCAGTAACGTAGTGTACGCCTCGGGAATTGAAGCTCCGAATGATCCGCGATAAGAGAATTCCGCTTCAACTGGCGCCACCTGCATGTGCGCCGCCGGCCGCTTCGCGCCAAACTTCACGCTAATGCCTTCGTCGGGCTGAATGCCCAACGTAATCACATTGGGATCGATTTCTTCATCCGGAGTGCGAGCAAATAACGCCTGCGGTGTGCGCTTGAAGTGAATGGAAATTTCTGTGAGACGCTGTGCCAGCCGTTTGCCGGTTCGTACAAAGAACGGCACTCCGGCCCAACGCCAATTATCAATATAAAACTCCAATGCCACGTAGGTTTCAGTGGAAGAATTCTTGCGCACGCCGGGCTCATCGCGGTAACCAGGCATCTGATGGCCGTCAATCTGGCCGGGGCCGTACTGGCCTCGCACCGTTCGACGCCCCACTTCTTCAACACTCATCGGACGAATTGAACGGAATACCTGGACCTTCTGCTCGCGTACCGCGTCGGCATCGAAAGCAATCGGCGGTTCCATGGCGGTCAACGCGACCAATTGCAGCATATGATTTGCCACCATATCCCGTAACGCTCCGGTCTCCTCGTAGAACGAAGCGCGGTTTTCAACGCCAACAGTCTCGGCAGCGGTAATTTCGACGTAGTCCACGTAGTTGCGATTCCAGACTGGCTCGAACAGAGAGTTCCCAAAACGGAATACGAGGATGTTCTGCACCGTCTCTTTACCCAGGTAATGGTCGATGCGATAAACATTGCTCTCGTCAAAAGTACGAAGAACTGTACGATTGAGCTCCTGCGCACTCTCCAGGTCGTGAGCAAATGGTTTCTCCAAAACGACACGCACCCAGCCTTTTTCGTTGTGGTGCAGGCCTGATGATCCTAAGCCCTCGATAATGGGTCCCGCGACTGAGGCAGGCGTAGAGATATAAAAAAGATGGTTGGTGCTGGAGCCAGCGTCATGCATCTGTTCGAGCTTCGCAGCGAGACGAGGGTAGAAATCCACATCACCGGAGTCTCCCACAAGATAAAACAGTCGTTTCTCAAAATTCGCCCACTGCTCGCTATCAAGATCACTGATGCCACCAGAGTCCAAGGCTCCCTGGCGCATGCGTGCCCGAAACTCTTCTGTCGTCATTCGAGTGCGGCCAACTCCGAGCACCTCGAATTTTCGGGGCACACAGCCAACACAAGTCAGGTCATAGAGCGCCGGGATCAGTTTGCGTCGCGTCAGGTCACCTGAAGCACCAAAGATTACTAGCAATGCCGACTCTGCCTGCGGCAGAGTCGCTCTGGTTGCTGATTGAATGCTGCTTGCGTGAATTATGGCACTCACCGAACACCTCGATTTGAACTGAGTATCTAGATGGCCGTTGCCTGTTAAGGATTCACCATTCCAACAACAAATTGACGAGAACAGTTTCAACTTCAACACTCTCAACCGCATGGTCCTCTGCCGGATTTTTAACGGATGTGGTTTGACGCACGAGCGATCAACTCGTCCAGTTTCTCAAGCAGGAGCTTTAAGATGGGAGACTGGTTGGACTTTTTGTACCCGAGGACCAGTTCGACAGTTGGCGTGGCGCCCTTCAGTGGTCGACTGGTTATCGACGACGGGAAGAAGTTCTGTGTGTAAGCTGGTAACAAGCCCACGCCACCCGTCGATAATATTAAGGACATTCCCATAGTCACGTGGTCGGCCTCGTGAGCAGGTTTGATATCGATTGGCAACCGCTTTAGGTAATCGTCAATCACCGCCCGCAGTACAGGAGCGGTGTTCGAGACCATCACGAATGTCTCGCCGACGAGATCTCGCGGGCTTATGGCTTTGAGGGTGGCGAGAGGGTGGTCGCTGGGCAACACCACCATCAAGGGCTCCTTGATGAGAAGGCGGAACGCCAAATCAGGCATCCTTCGTTCGCGGCGAAGAAAAGCCGCATCGAGCGTTCCCTTCACCAGGGCACTCGCCAGCTGCGGCGAGTATTGACTCGAAATCATCACGTCAATGTTAGGTAGCTCGTGACGCAAAATCTGCAGGGCCTCTGGCATCCATCCCAATTCGTGTCCCGTCAGAAAGCCCATCGAGAAGCATGGCTTTGCGGGCCGATCGACCCGGCGTGCGGCTTCGGTTGCGGCTTCAACCTGCGATAGCACCGAGCGTGCGTGATCGAGAAAAGCTCGTCCTGCAGGTGTGAGTTCAATTCCCCGGGCGCGGCGTGTCAGAAGCTGAGTACCCACCTCGTGCTCGAGATCACGAATTTGCCGACTTAGTGAAGGTTGTGAAGTGTGCAGTTTCTCCTCTGCGGCGACCGTCAGGCTTCCTGCCTCCGTGACTGCAACGAAATAACGAAGATGTCGTAATTCCATTCTCACGTCCATGCGTGAGAGGCATCGGAGACAAGCCTCACAAAGTATGATCCAAACCGGACACCAAAACCTGACATCGTGATCTAAGCAATTGATGCGAGGTACTTGAAAAACGGCTCTTAAGAAAGTTTACGCATGGTTGATGTTGCGCCAGGCACGAGCGCAATTGGCTACTGCGGAGCAATGGAAGACAGCTCAGCCGAGCGACCACAAGAATCGGGGGAAGTGGTGGGAAATCCTCGACGATCCCAAATTGAATCCGCTGGAAGAACAGGTTTCTGTTTCCAACCAGGATTTGAAGGTGGCCGAAGCGCGATTTCGCGAAGCTCGGGCCCTAGTCCGCTTCAATCGGTCCGCGGAATTTCCTACAATTTCGACAGGAAGCGCAGCAGCAAACGGTGGCGACCGCGTCGGCACATGCAACTATGCTTAGTTGACGTTCTGTCATCTCGCCTTTTCCAGTTTTGCCCGCGCTAAATACAGATGTGTCCATTCCCTAATCCATATCTCATAAGCATAGCTTCCCAGCCTAACAAAGTATGTTCTACCGAAGCGACCACTTGGCGACTTCACAATCCAATGAGATGAACGCAATGCTTAACGAGCATATGTCTCATTCAAAACGTTCGACAGGGAGAATGGCAATGTCAAAAAAACTCGAAGGAAAGATTGCACTCGTTACCGGCGGTTCGCGCGGCATTGGTGCTGCAATCGCCAAGCGTCTGGCTGAGGATGGAGCAAACGTAGCCATCACATATACGAAGGGCGCTGACGCGGCAGCAACAGTAGTCAAGCAGATTGAACGCACCGGCCGAAAGGCGATCGCGATTCAGGCAGACGCAGCGGATGCTGCTGCCGTCAAGGCCGCTGTCGAAAAGACGGTGTCAACCTTCGGCCGGCTTGATGTCCTGGTGAACAATGCCGGTACCGCAATTCCGAAAGCGTTCGAGGAGAGCACGATCGAGGAAATGGATCGTGTGATCGACATCAACGTCCGCGGCGTATTTGTCGCAACGCAGGCAGCGCTGAAGCACATGATTAAAGGTGGCCGCATCATCATGATTGGTTCGGCGGTGGGCGAGCGCGCGGTTGCGCCCGGGCTTGTGCCCTACGCGGCCACAAAGGGGGCTGTGAAAATGTTCACCCAGGCATTATCCAGGGAGGTCGGGAATCGTGGCATCACGGTCAATAACATCCAACCGGGTCCGATCGACACTGAGTTGAATCCCGCTTCGGGTGACTGGGCGATACCTCAGAAAGCCGCCACTGCACTCGACCGCTATGGGCATGTTGAGGAGATCGCCGCAATGGCGGCATTTCTCGCGGGTTCGGAATCCTCCTACGTCACGGGAGCGAATCTCACCGTAGATGGTGGTATGAATGCCTGAGCTTAATGGCAAAATCGCATTAGTGACTGGCGCCTCGCGTGGAATTGGGCGCGCTACGGCATCCGGGCTGGCTGAGGCCGGTGCGCGTCTTCTGGTTCACTACGGCCGCTCTGCGCAGGATGCGGACACTCTCGTCGCGGACATCCGTGCTAAAGGCGGACAGGCGGAAGCGATCAAGGCGGACCTGGGAACTCCAGATGGAGCGACGAAACTGGCGAAGCAAGTCCGCTCGATTGTCGGCGCTCGTTTGGATGTGCTTGTGCTCAACGCCGGAATCAGCAAGGCGTCACGGATCGCAGATTACACGATCGAGGATTTTGACAACCTCTTTGCGACAAACGTCCGCAGTCCGTTCTTCCTGGTGCAGCAGCTCCTGCCGATACTTGGTGAAGGCTCGAACATCGTTGTCATCTCTTCGCTCGGGGCACGCGCCGTTGTGGGCAAACCCAGTCTGGATAGCCCATCGATCCTTGCGTACACCTCGACCAAGGGAGCATTGGAAACTCTGGTTAAGAACTGGGCCGCCATTCTTGGGCCGCAAGGTATTCGCGTCAATGCAGTCGCGCCTGGTGTGATCGATACCGACATGTCGAATTTTACGAAGACGGAAGCGGGTCGCGAGATCACGCTGGGAATGCAGGCGTTGAAGCGAATCGGCAAACCGGAGGATGTGGCAGATGTAGTCGCGTTCTTAGCGTCGGACAAAGCGCGCTGGATCACCGGAGCCAGTATTCCAGTCGATGGCGGCTCGAAGCTTTAACTGACAAAGAGAGGACCGTAATGGAGACCAAGGTGAGCAACGGCAAGGAGATCAGAATTCCGGGGCCTGACCACCCCATCACCATTTCTCCGGCGGAGGGCAAGGTGCGTGTAACGGTCGCTGGAAGAATCGTCGCGGAATCGACGCGGGCGCTTCGGCTGGAGGAGAAGGGATATCCGCCTGTTTACTACTTGCCACGCAACGATGCTGACATGTCGTTGCTCGTCAAGACCACGCATTATTCCTACTGTCCTTACAAGGGTGATTGCACCTACTACAGCATTTCCATCGGCGGATCGAAATCGGAATTCGCCGTTTGGACTTACGAAAAACCCTATGAGGCAGTCGCCGAAATTAAAGAGCACCTGGCGTTTTATCCCTCACGGGTCGATGCAATCGAGGCGACCTCGTGAGCACTTTTGCATGTTGCTTCGAAGTTATTTAGCTCAATGGTAAGTGCGGGAGACAGAAAGGAATCAAGATGCCGAAGACTACTTCCAGTCGGAACAAGGCTCTCGTCTTAGAAGCGTTCGACACGCTCTTCAATAAACGCGATTACGCGGCAGCAGAACGATTCTGGTCGCCGAATTACATTCAGCACAGCGCACACATCCCACCAGGTCGCGAAGGACTATTCAATCTGGTCCGCTCAGTGCCGGAAACCATGCGCTATGAGAACCAGCTCATCGTCGCGGAAGGCGATTACGTCATAGCGCATGGCCGCTTCAGTGGGATCGGAAGACCCGCCGCCTGGATTGCGGCCGATATTGTCCGATTCGAAGACGGTGTTCTTAAAGAGCATTGGGACGTTCTGCAGGACGAGGCGACCAAGGCCGCATCCGTCAGCGGCCTTCCCATGTTTGGGGACACATTCCCTAAGTGAGAGTCCAAAACAACGCGTTCGTCCGGAAGGCGTTTGGGATCTTTTTAACAGACTGAGGAGGTAATGGCTATGAGTTCAAACAGTGTTTCAAATGGCACGTATGTAATTTTGGGGGCGACCGGGAATACCGGCTCGATCACCGCCGATATCTTGCTATCGAAGGGCAAGAAGGTGCGCGTAGTGGGGCGCGACGCGGGGCGACTGCATCGTTTTGTACGCCAAGGCGCCGAAGCGTTCATAGGCGACATCAGCGACGCGGCTGCGCTCACCAAAGCCTTCAGCGGCGCGCGCGCAGCATACTTACTGTTACCGCCGATTACGTCGCGCGAAGATCAAGAGCGAGAGAGCGATGCAATCGCGCGGGCTGTAACAGATTCCGGCCTGAAGTACGCGGTGTACTTGAGCAGCTATGGAGCGCATGTCCCGGAAGGTACCGGACCAGTCACAGGGCTGCATTCTTCCGAGCAAAAACTCAACGCTATCGCTGGTTTGAACGTTTTGCACCTCCGTGCCGCGTATTTCATGGAGAACAATCTCGCAGCGATCAGCATGATTCAGGGGACGGGAATCTTCGGACAGGCGCTGTTGCCTGACCTGAAGCTACCCATGATCGCGACACGCGATGTCGGCGACTACGCCGCGCAGCGCCTTCTGGACCTGGATTTTTCCGGCAAACAAATCCGCGAGCTGCTTGGCGAGCGTGACCTATCGATGACGGAAGCTACCAGGATAATTGCCAGCGGTATTGGGAAACCGGACCTACGGTACCGGCAGTTTACCTACGACCAGGTGCAGCACGTGTTAGAGCAAATGGGCATGACGCCGAAGAAAGCCGCCGTGTACATCGAGATGTTCAGGGCGATTAACGCAGGTGTCCTTGCCGCGCAGGAACCGCGTTCGCGGGAGAACACGACACCAACTTCGTTTGAAAAGTTTGTGCACGACGTCTTTGTTCCTGCCTATCAAGGAAAGGCTAGCGCCGCTTAGAGTGCCGAGACATAATGATCCGTCGACTGCTGCGAATACGCAACCATCGCCGCGACCCCGATCAATACGAAAAGCGAAATGATTCTTGCCATGTTTCTACCTTGTCTTAAGCGACGTTCGTCTGTGCGGCAATTTCATAGTTCGGTGTCGAAGGACCTGTTCCTGCTCCGGTACGCTCGATTGCCGCCGCAATTTCGTCGAGATCGAGCGCAGTTAACTCCAGGTTTGCGGCATCAACCCAGCCATCGACTTGTTCCGGCGACCGAGCTCCAACGATTGCGCCTGTTACTCCTGGCCAGCTGAGCACCCACGCGATGGCCATCGATGAAACAGACGTCCCATGTCGCTGCGCGATTGGCTTAAGAGCATCGCGGAGAGCAATATTATGGCTCACGTTAGGTGGATTGAACTCTGCAGAGTGCCGGCGCCAATCGTCGTCAGCCATGCGAGCTACTCTCTCAGCGCTGAATCGATCAGTCAGCAATCCAGACTGCATCGGGCTGTAGCAGATCACGCCAGTTTGGTGCGCGTCGCACCATGGGATCTGCTGTGCCGCAGCGTCGCGTCGAATTAAAGAGAAGGGCGGCTGCAGCGAATCGACGTGCCGAATGGCCGCGCAGCGATCAAGTAACTTCACATCGAAGTTCGAAACGCCTCCAAGCCTTACCTTGCCTTCCTCGATCAACCTTAGCATTTCAGCCCACGAATCTTCGATGGCCGTTCCCGTCTCATCCGGCCAATGAAACTGATAGAGATCAATGTGCTCGATGCCAAGCCGCCGCAGCGATGCTTCGCATTCAGTGCGAATCGATTCAGGTTTGAGCACGCGCTTGGGTTCCTGCATCCGATTGCGCTCGTCCCAAATGAGCCCGCATTTGGTGAAGACAAACGGTCGCTCCGAGGCCGGCAGCGAACGCACCAGGCGCCCGACAACTTCCTCGGAGTGGCCCAGCCCATAGACTGCGGCCGTATCGATCCAATTAATTCCCAGCTCCATGGCGTGCCGCATCGCGTCTTCTGACATTTTGTCGTCCTGGGGCCCCCAACTAAATGCCCAATCGCCGCCTCCAATGGCCCACGCTCCAAAACCAACTCTCGTAATCTCAAGCCCGCTCGTCCCAAGTGAATGCTTTTTTATCTGCATGATTCCCTCAATATGCTTTTAGTATTTTCAGATCTGCTTGATATCTTCATGCCACCGGGTCCCAGCTTGGACCAGTCCCGGCTTTTATCCGTGGTGCGACGGTGGTTGTGTTCGGACCGAGATCTTTTTGGTGCACGGTCCCATGATGGCTGACCACGAAGGTCATGACCCCTGAACTTCGGTATTCAGCTGGATACGCGACTAAGGTCAAGACTCGCGCCTTCTTTATGTCCGCGGCTGCCGGGTCCCGCACAATTCGGAAATAGTAACCGTGAAAAGGCTCCGAATAATTATTGTAGGTATTGGCTGCGCCGGCAGAGACCAGCCCTTCGGCAAATCGGGTGATCGGATCTTCGCTGTCTGCCTTTACGCCGTCGTTTTTCCTTGCAATGGAGAACTCCTCGAGGACCTGGATTGCAGTCGTCTCATTCTCTCCAATTCTTCGGAACAGGATTTCCTTCTTGCCGGCATCGGCATCGAAGTACCACGCGCCACCCTTCGAGGCCAGTGGAATTGGGAATGGCCAGTTTTCTGCGCCAATGTAAAGCACGGTGCGTCCTTCAGGCTCGCGAACCAGGCGGTGCATCTCCTGGTATTTCTGGATGAATTTTTCGCGTTCTAGTTTGTCCTCAACGGCGTCGTTCGAAGAGGTGACATCCTTTCCGCAGCCGAGGATTGCTTCGAGCGCTGATTCATCATTGCTTTGCGCCGCTTGAAATAGAGCGCTTGCAGCTGCTGGCGCGGAGGGAAACGTCTTCGGTTTAGACGCCTGGGCAAGAGTCAATGAAGGTTGCCCGACTGCCAGCAGCGTAAGAGCCATCGCCGCCATCCAGCTAAGACCTGGTCTGGGGAATGTCGTGAATTTGAAATTCGTAGTGCGCATTTTTATTCTCCGTCTAAAGTTGCCTTTATTGAAATAAACCGGCATTATCGGTGCCCGCCGCCGCCGTGGAAACCTCCGCCGCCACCGTGGAAACCTCCTCCTCCGCCGTGGAAGCCGCCAAAGCTTGACTGGCCTCTTGCGGAAAAGCCACGCGTCATTCCTCCGCGGTTAAATCCGCTGAACGCGCCTGAGTGGGTGCCCGCCTGGCCGTGCGGGGAGCCGAACCCACGCTGACCTCCACCAAATCCGCGCGCTTCTCCGCCGTGAAATCCTTCTCCGCCACGAAATCCGTTTCCGCCGCGGAATTCGCCTCCGCGATTGAAATGCTCGCGATTGAAGAACACCCGGCTGTGGGATGTATACCCGTGGTGGTCGAAAAGAATGTCGTGGTGATGCCAATCGTAGCCCCAGTGTCCCCATCCCCAGCCGAATCCGCCAAAAAAGCCGATTCCAAATCCGAAGCCCCACGCAAATCCCGGCCCGTCAATATATAGTCCTGGATACCAGTACCAGCCCGGCCATACGGCAAGCGGTCCTCCATAAACCAGCCAGGGGTCGTACTCAGGCACATAGACGACCTCGGGATCGGCTGGTTCAATTACAATCGTTCTCCCCTGGTTGTCGACCTTTTCTTGCGGTGTACTCTTCAAGTTGCCGGCCTTCTCAGCACGGTCGCGCATCACCTGAACAGCGTCCATCACGTCTTGCTGTTGGTTGAAGTATGCGTCGCCGAGCGATGAGGTCCACGAGAGATTCTTATCCATATTGGCTAGCACCGAGGGAAATTCAGTGAGCGCCTTGATGCTGGGGTCCCATGGCTGCTTATCTACTTCCTGCGCGAGTTGTTCGCTCTTAAGCTCGGGATGCTGCTGCAGCCATCGGTCTGCTTCCACGACCTGGTCCGGATAAGTGGCGCCTGCGAGAATCTGCGCGACCAGGGCATCGGGATAAAGTGCGATGGGCGCGACCAGCTGTTGCAGTTGCTCCGGCGTCTGTTGCGCCGCCTGCACCGGGACTTGGGATGCCGACTGGGTGCTCTGATCGGCAAACCCTGCTGGCACAGTCGTGGCCAACAGCCAAGAAGAGAGTACAAATGATAAACACTGTTTTGCGAATATCACGATCAACTCCTGACTGCGGATCTGTATTAAGACCAATCACGCGACTCGAGACCAGCAGCCCGCTCCATAATTCTGAACTGAACACTCGTTTCAATCAGCCAAATCAATTAACCAGGCCAGCGCTGCTAAAAGGCTCCGACTGACGCGTCACTTGCGGACATGCCGTGTGGTCGCATTGACATGCGATTTCTACGTCTTCGCTGCCTGCATCACGGCAAACTTCTCCGCAGTACTCTTCACCAGGCTTCACGTCACACCTGCAAGGTATGTGTGCGCACTTTGTTTTGTTATTCGCCATTACGATCCATCCTTTTCGGTTGAATTCCTAGATCGCATCTTCGCGACTCTTGACTCATTGCATGCAAGTCTCCAAAAGCTCGATCGCTGAAAGCACAGGACTTTGCGGAGGCAGGCATTTTCAAAGGCTTTACCGTGTCCACATAGCGATACTCGCGTCGGCATTTGGACATCGGCGCTGCGAATACGCTCGGCGTCAACATTCAGCCAGTTCTCTACGTGAAACGGACACGATTGACACTCGCAACGTGATCAGCTCCCGGCGTCTGCGGCGACAACGCGTTCTAACTTCTCCAAAACAAAGCGACTTCAAGAATCAATGTCGAACGCAGGTTTGGCAGATGGTTTGCCTTTAGTCAAAGCGTGAAACACAAAGCTGATGCGCGGCGCACCGAAACTTGGCCGGGGACGCTGGTCCCATACCACGAACAAGTACGCTCACACAGCCAAACAACAAAGGAGGAGTTATGAAAAAGCTATTTGTTCTGAGTGCGCTTTTTCTGTGCATGGCGGCCCCGTCATTTGGAGCTGATGTGGTTGGTCATTCGGCTAAGGTCGCAACTACGAGCACCTATAAAGTTGCGAAGGTCTCAGCGAAAGACGCCGGCAAGGCAGGAAAGGCGGTCGTAAAGTTCCTTTTCTAATAAAGGACACAAAAGCAAAGGAGAACCAAAATGAAGATCCATAAGAGTTTTATCGCTATTGGAATGATTGTTGCTTTTAGTTTGTTTTTTGAACTCGCCGCTCATGCGGACGAGGCAGATCAAACCACAGAGATTACCTTTAATCAACCCATACAGGTTCCCGGGCAGGTACTGCCGGCTGGGACCTATCTGTTCAAATTGGCAGATGACGACAATCTGAATCTTGTGCAGATATTCAGTCAAGACAGGATGCACCTGTATGCAACTTTACAGACGATTCCTGCTGAGACTCGTCAAGCACCCGACTACACCACTGTCACCCTGGCGCAGCAGGAAGCCGGACCAGACCTCCTTCGACAGTGGTTTTATCCCGGAAATAATACGGGCCACGAATTCATCTATCCGAAACTGTCACAGGAACGAACCAATGAATTGCTGGTTCCGAGGTGGTAAGGTCTAGGTAAGCCTGGGCCTGACATCCGCTCGCTTAGCCTGATTAGGTAAGTGCGAGCGAATGTCAGGCCATAGATCGACGAAAGTAAAAAGGGAGTTCTTATGATTTCGCCGGGTACGAATCTGCGCACGTTGCGCGAGACACTGGGTTTCACGATGGAGGACGTCGAAACCGCGAGTGCGCAGCTGGTTAGCAAACACAACAACGAACGCTATGTGATCACAGTCAATCGACTTTCAGACTTTGAAATTAAAGACGCGATTCCCGATATTCACCAGCTCTACGCGTTAGCAGTTATTTATCGTCGTGAGTTTAGTGAAATGCTCAGCTGGTATGGAATCGATCTGAACCAGACAGCTGCCGACCTCGAAACCAGTGCGCCACCGCGAACCCATCTGTCTTACGCGCTCCCCAGCACTGCCGGGATACAGAAGCCGGTTCGGATCGATCCCAGTTTCGACCCGCGCACAACATCGAACTTCGCTCCCATGGTCAGGCAGTGGGGTGTAGTCCCAGTCGCATATCTTCAGGAGTTATCAAAAAAAGAGTACAGTTACGGATACATCGGCAGTGAGGACTTGATGATGCAACCACTCATTCCACCAGGCAGCTTCATCCAGGTTGATGAGTCCCGGCACCGGCTGCTGGAGGGCAACTGGCGGTCAGAGTACGAGCGTCCAATTTATTTTATCGGAACCAGAGAGGGTTACACCTGCTCCTGGTGTATGAAGTCCGGTGACGAGCTCATTCTTCTGCCGCATTCGCTCTCGCCCGTCGCGCCAACCATCGTTCGCTCGAAAGACGCTGACATCATTGGGCAGGTGGTTGGGGTAGCCATGAGACTCGGTGACTCGCGAAATCTGCGAGATGATGCTGAAGATCACTAGGAACCGAGACTCCCTCCAGGAAAAAGCCGATTTCCCGGCGTGAATTACTCAGTCTTATGGGCGCGGATAAATCGTCTTTGGTTCCGCTAATGAGCGTAAAATGCTTTGAATAATGGCCCCGCCTCATGATCGCGTGAACCCCAGCAGCGGAAAGCTCACTGATGCCGGCCAACCAATTCGGTTCGCCGGTTCGGTACTCGACGCGCAACGGCGTCTGCGCGTTCTTTCATAATGCAGATGAAGAGTATCGGGTGCTACTTCCTTTTATAAAAGATGGCTTCGACCAGGGCGAGAGGGCGTTCCACATTGTCGACCCCAAACTGCGGCATGAGCATCGGCAACGTCTCGCGGCGGCGAATATTGATGTGGACGCAGCGGAAAGCAGCGGTCAGTTCGAACTACGCAACTGGGAGGACGCATATCTGCGCGATGGCCACTTCGATCAGGACCGCATGCTTGCTCTGATCGAGAATGTCCTCGACGCAGGCAAGCAGCAGGGCTTCGTGCGCACCCGACTGGTTGCGCATATGGATTGGGCGCTGGAAGATCGGCCCGGGGTTGACGACTTGGTTGAGTATGAGACGCGACTGAACTATGTCCTGCCTCGTTATAAAGACCCGGTCATATGAATCTATGATCTCGCCAAGTTTGGCGGGCAAATCGTAGTCGACATCGTGCGAACTCATCCAATGATCATCATTGGCGGCATTCTTCAGGAAAACCCTTTCTTCGTTCCGCCAGACGAATTCTTGCGAGAGCTGCGGGAACGGCGTGGCGCGCGAAACGCTGAATCCTCGTCAGCGGCGTGATCGTGGAGCGCAACAATGGAACCCACAAGCGAGATCAAGCGCCTTCAGAGCTGCATCAATGATCTGATTAGCGTTTTGGCGTTGCCTGCGATTTGGAGCGGCAGCAAGTCATCCCATATTCTCGGCACTCTGCTGGACGTGCTCGTCACCATGCTGCGCCTCGATTTTGCCTATGCGCGGCTGGGGACGGGCGATAATGTTTCGCCGCTAGAAGTGGTGCGAGGGGGAGATTACCGACATTCTTCCACTCAGGCGCAGCAATTTGCTGAATCTTTCAACCACTGGTTGAGGAATGACCAAGCCGACGCGCCGTGTGTTATTCCAGATCCGGCGGGAGAGGGTGAAGTCTTCATTGCGGCGTTCTCCCTTGGTCTCCAGCAGGACGCCGGCATGTTGGTAGCTGGTTCCCGTCGCGCCGATTTCCCCACCGAAGTTGAACGCCTGCTTCTCCGCGTTGCGGCCAATCAAGCTGGAATTGGATTGCAGGAGGCCCGACGCTCAGACGAGCAGAAAAGGACGGCAGAGATCCTCGAACAACGGGTCACCGAGCGGACCAGCCTGTTGACCGCCGTCAACGAAGAATTGCG
>Ga0335077_10001790_pt1 | contig 25560 bp, 16 predicted proteins | sample Lox_Sample_31_FD_207151 | JGI IMG/M metagenome (GOLD analysis project Ga0335077, IMG submission 207151) | Soil microbial communities from Loxahatchee National Wildlife Refuge, Florida, United States - Lox_Sample_3.1 | ecosystem: Environmental > Terrestrial > Soil > Wetlands | place: USA... | reverse complement strand
GTCGCGGCGCACCCACTCCTCGAACACGTCGATCAGGAAGCGGCCGTACTGCTCGGCGGTGACCGAGCGCGACGAGACCTGCGTCCCCGTCTGCGTGTACAGCGGCCGGTCGCGCCACGACGACCACGCCTCGGCGTCGTCGACCCGCTCGATGATCGGGATGAACTGCACGAAGCGCGCGCCGCACTCGTCGCGGAGAAAGCGGTACACCTCGACCGCACGCTCCGCGTTCGCGGCGTGCACCGTCGTCAGCGCGTTCCACTCCACCCCGCCCCGCTTCAGGTGCTCGAGCCCGGCCATCACCTGGTCGAAGGAGCCCGCGCCGCCCTTGTTCACGCGGTAGGCGTCGTGCAGCTCCCGCGGCCCGTCGATCGAGATCCCGACGAGGAACCCGTGCTCGCGGAAGAACGACGCCCACTCCTCGTCCAGCAGCGTCCCGTTCGTCTGGATCGTGAACTCGACCCGCCGGCCCTCCGCGTAGCGGTGCGCGAGCTCGACCGAGCGCCGGAAGAAGTCGAGCCCCATCAGCGTCGGCTCCCCGCCCTGCCACGCGACCGTCACCTCCGGCGTGCGGTGCGACTCGATCAGCTGCCGGAGGTACAGCTCCAGCAGCTCGTCCGCCATCCGGAACCGCGAGCCCGGGTACAGCATCTCCTTCGACAGGAAGAAGCAGTACGCGCAATCGAGATTGCACACCGCCCCCGTCGGCTTCGCCAAGAGGTGGAACGCAGGGGGCGCGCCGGACGTCGCCGTGTCCTGGGACATGGGCCGGCGGAAGTCTATGCGCAGCCGGGAAATCCGGTCGGGCCCGTTCCGCGAAGCACCACCCGACGGTGAGGACGGCGGAGGTCACGCAGGCGAACGAAGGAGAGACATGGAGCTGGACGCGATCCTCAGAGACGTGAGCGCCGGGGAGGACGGAAGGCTCGGCATCGTCTGCCACGACCGGGCGACCGGCCCGCGAGGGGCGTGAGCGTGCATCCCGAGATCGCGAGGCTCCTCGCACAGGAACACCAGGCGGAGCTCAGGCGGACGGCCGCCTGGTCGTCGCAGGTCGAGCGCGCGGGCGCCGCGCACGCGGCACGGGGGCGCGCCGCCGACGCGCCCGTCTCCCTGCGGCTCGACCGCGTCTCGGACGCGGATGCGCTCGAGCGGCTCGCCGGGCTCTGCACGCGCAGGCTGCCGCCCGGCCCGTTCGTCGTGGGCGAGGTGGAAGGACGAGTCGTCGCCGCGCTCCCGGTGCACGGCGGGGCGCCGCTCGCCGACCCCTTCGTCCCGACGAAGCATCTGCTGCCGCTCCTCGAGCTGCGGGCGGCGCAGATCCGCGGGGCCGACGAGGTGCGGCCGCGCGGCCGTCGCCGCCTGCTGCCGCGCCGCGCCTGACGAGAACGGCTCGATCCGAGTGGTGGCGTTCCCGTGACGATCGGGAGACCGGGTGAAGGAATGCGCCGCGACGGGTGCTACTCCCTCGAGTAGTGAGCCGCTGCGACCTGCACGTCCACTCGGTCCACTCGACGGACAGCGGGAACTACGCGCTCCGTCGCGCCAGGCTCGGCGAGTCGTACACGTCGCCGGAGCGCGTCTACCGCACCTGCCGCGCGCGCGGGATGACGCTCGTCACCATCACCGACCACAACACCGTCGAGGGCGCGCTGCGCATCGCGCACGAGCCGGGAACCTTCATCTCCGTCGAGGTGACGACGCGCTTCCCCGAGGACGACGTGCCGCTGCACGTGCTCGTCTGGAACTTGACGGAGGAGGACCACCGCGACCTGCAGCCGTTCCGGCTGTCCGTCTACGAGCTCGTCCGCTTCCTCCGCGGGCGCGGGCTCGCGCACGCGCTCGCGCATCCGCTGTACCGGATGGGGCCGCCGCTGACGGTCTCGCACGTCGAGCGGATGATGCTGCTCTTCGACGTCTGGGAGGGACGGAACGGCGCACGGCCGCAGGAGGCGAACGAGCTCGCGTGCCGGCTCGCCGCGGCCGCCGGGCCGGCCGCACTCGCGGCGTACGCCGACCGGCACGGGATCGAGCCGGTGCACGCGGGGACGATCGCGCTGACCGGCGGCTCCGACGACCACGGGGCGCTCGACATCGCGACGACGTGGACGGAGTCGCCCGGCGAGACGCCGGCAGCGTTTCTCGCGGCGATCGCGGCCGGCCGCGCGGCGATCGGCGGCGGGCACGGGTCGACGACGAAGCTCGCGCACGCGGTCGCGGCGCTGTTCGTCAACGCGTACCGCGCCGGCGGCGGCGAGCTTCCCGACACGATCCGCGCGCAGGTCGAGCTGCTGTTCGACCGGGACGCCGGCGACGCGGAGGAGCGGCATCGCGAGATCGCGGATCTCTCGTCGCGACTCGTCCGCCTGCTCGGGGAGCGGGCGCGCTCCGGCGGCGTCGCGCTCGCCGCGCTTCCCGGCGCCGGACGGCGGCTGAGCGCGCTCGCGTACGCCGCCGGCCTCCAGCTCCCGTATCTCGCCACCGCGCACCATCACGCCGGCTCTCGCGACGGCCTCGCCGAGATCGAGCGCGGCTTCTTCGGCGCGCCGCGCCGCCGGCCGGCGCCGCGCGCGCTCGTCTTCACCGACACGTTCGCCGAGGTGAACGGCGTCGCGGGGACGATGCGGCGGCTCGCGGCGGCCGCCGCCGAAGGGAGCTTCGCCGGGGCGGTCGTCGTCGCCTCGCACGAGCCGGAGCAGCCCGGCGTCGTCACGTTGCCGCCGGACTGGTCGCTGCCGCTCCCGTCGTACGAGGCGATCGACCTGCGCTTCCCCCTTCCGACCGACGTGCTCGCGCGGATCGAGGAGTCGCCGCCCGACGTCGTCCACGTCGCGACGCCGGGACCGGTCGGCGTCTGCGGGCTGCTCATCGCGCGGCTCGTCGGCATCCCGGTCGTCGGCTCCTACCACACGGAGCTCGGCCCGTACGCGCTGCACCTGACGCGCGACGCGCTCGTCGCCGAGGCGATGGACGTCTACGTCGACTGGTTCTACCGGCAGTGCGCCGTCGTGCTCGCGCCGACGCGCCAGGTCGCCGACGCGCTCGAGTCGCGCGGGCTGCCGAACGTCGGCCTCTGGGGACGCGGCGTCGACGCGGCGCAGTTCGGACCGGAGCGGCGCGACGAGGCGCGGCGGCGGGAGCTGCTCAGCGAGGACGGTGAGCTGCTCGTCCTCTCGGTCGGACGGCTCTCGCGCGAGAAGAGGATCGGGGTGCTGCTCGACGCGCTCGCGCTCGTCTCGCGGCAGCGGCCCGATGTTCGTCTCGTCGTCGCGGGCGACGGCCCCGCGCGCGGCGAGCTGTCGCGCACGGCGCCGGCGGGGACGATCTTCACGGGGGAGCTCGTCGGCGACGAGCTCGCGGCGCTGTACGCGAGCGCCGACCTCTTCTGCTTCCCGAGCACGACCGACACGTTCGGGCAGGTGCTGCTCGAGGCGGGCGCCTCCGGGCTTCCCGTCGTGGCCGCGGCCGCCGGCGGCGCGCTCGAGCTCGTCCACGACGGCCGGACCGGCCGCCTCGTCCCGCCCGACGAGCCGCACGCGCTCGCCGCCGCGATCCTCGAGCTCGCCGCCGACGCGGAGCTGCGGCGCCGCTGGGGCGCCGCGGGCCGCGACGCCGCGCTGGCGCGCACCTGGCCGGCGGCGATCGCCTCGCTCGCCGACGTGTACCGCAGCGTGCTCGGGGTCGCCAAGGAGGAATCCCTCGTCGCGGCATAGCGCGGGCCGCCGTTTCGTGGCAGGCTCCGCCGATGGACTCGCGGCTGTTCCTCCCCGGCTGGGGCGCACCGGCGGCGCTCTACGCGCCGTCCCTGCCCTCGAGCTGGCAGGCGCTCGAGCCGCCGACCTTCGCCGACGCGGGCGGCTCCTTCACCGCCTACAGGCGCTGGCTCGACCGCGAGCTGCGCGCCCGCGGCCGCTCCCGGCTCGCCGGACACTCGATGGGCGCGGCGCTCGCGATCCTCGCGGCTGCGGACGCCCCGGAGCTCGTGGAGCGGCTCGTCCTGATCGCGCCGGCCGGCCTTCCGCTGGAGAAGCCGATGCGGCAGAGCCTCCGCGACTTCGCGCGCCAGCTCGGGCGCGGCGCGTACCCGCGCCGGGCCGCCGCGACCGGAGCGCTCGCCGTCGCGCGCGCGCCGCGCGCGGCGCTCACGGTCGCGCAGCACGTGCGCCGGCTCGACCTCCGCCGCGAGTGCGCGCGCGTCCGCGCCGCCGGCATCCCGGCCACCGTGTTCGGCTGCATCTCCGACACGCTCGTCACCACCGACCGCGCCCGCGCGCTCGCCGACCTGCTCGGGGCGCGCTACGAGGAGCTCGACCTGCGCGGCGGCCACATGTGGATGCTCGCCGACCGCGCCCGCTTCGCCGCGGTCGTCGCCCGCGGCTAGCCACGAAAGAACAGATGCTAGCTCGGAACCGGGCGCCGCGCGTCGGGGACGACGCCGAAGCGAATCCGTCGGATCGCTGATGTAGAGCGGGGACGTTCCCGCTTCCATGAAGGCATGGCCGCGGCATCCGAGGCGACGCGGAAGAAGCTCGACCACATCCCCGACGAGCTCCGGCGGGAGTTCCCGCAGATCTCGCACGAGCAGATCGACGACCTCGTCGATACCCTCTCGGCGAGGCTCCTCCTCGCCGCCCATTTCGACGACTTCGTACCGCTGCTCACGCACCGGCGGGCGCGGGAGCGGCTGCTCGAGGAGGCGCACGCGCACGGATCCGCGTAGGGTCCGGCCGCACGGGCAAGGGGTCTCCGGCTGAGCGCGACCGACACCGCACGCGAGTACCGCCACGCGATCGGGGACATGCTCCTCGAGCAGGCGCGCTGGCACGACGCCGCGTCCGCGGCTGCGGGGCACTCGAGCGCCGAGCGCCACGGGCGCAGCGCGGAGGCGCTCCGCGAGGCGGCGGCCGTCCTCGGCGGCTGGCCCGACGACGAGATCGACCTCGAGTACTTCGCCCGGCTCGCGCACGTGCTCGAGCGGCGCGGCGCCGACGCCGACCCGGCGCTCGTCCTCCGCAGCGCGACCGAGGCGGCGCGCCGGTTCTGCTTCGACGCCGCCCCGCCCGCCGTCGGCGACTCCGAGGTGATCCGCCTGGTCGAGGGCATCTTCACCACCGCCGTCGAGGGCCTCGACCGGACCGGTTTCGCCCGCGGGTAGGGCCGGCGACGAGGTGCGCCGCGTCCGCGAGGACATCGACCGCCGCGTCGAGGCGCTCGCGACCGAGCTCCTCTAGCCCCGCACGCGCAGCACGACCACCGCGACGAGATACGCGAGCCCGGCGATCGCGCCGAGCCACGTGTACGGCGAGCCGTCGTGGCCGCGCGCGACCTCGACCATGAACGCGACGATGATCGCCGCGATCACGACGAGGCCGGCGATCGCCGTCGCGGCGACGTCGATCTGACGGAAGCGCTCGTCGCGGCCGTCGCCGCGCAGCCCGCGGACCGTCTCGCTGCGTCCGCCGAGCAGCACGAGCGCGCCGAACGCGGTCATGATCCCGAGCGCGATCAGCCCGCCGGCCGGGCTGCCGCCGATCCACTCGACCGCGAGCATCGCGAATCCGAGCGCGACGGCGAACAGCGGCAGGAACCACTTCGACCTAGTCGTCTGCATCGAACATCTCCTCCACGGTGCTGTCGAAGAACCGCGCGAGCGCGAGCGCGAGCGGCAGCGACGGCGTGTAGCGCTCCTGCTCGATCGAGTTGATCGTCTGGCGCGAGACGCCGACCGACGCGGCGAGCTGCCCCTGCGAGAGCCCTCGATCCGTCCGCAGCTGGCGCACCCGGTTCCTCATTCGTTCCGGATGGAAAGTTAGCTTGACAGAAACTTCCTGTCAAGGATGCTTTACAGCGGCTCGGGCGCGCGTCAGCCGTCGAAGCGGATCGCCTCGCCGTGCGGCAGCACGAGCACGGGGCAGTGCAGCATCTCGATCAGATACTGCGCCGCGGCGCTGAGCGTGACGCGGCCGGCGGCCGTGCCCGGCTTCGAGCCGACGACGACGAGACCCGCCTCGCCGTCGACGCGCTCCTCGACGCTCGCGCCGAGCGCGCCCGCGAGCGACGCGGCCGTCTCGCGCGGACCGGGGTCGCCGTCCTCGCCGACGGCGGAGACGATGTCGATCGAGAGGCCGTTGCGGTCGCGGAGCCCTGCCGGCGCGATCGCGACCGCGATCGGGCCGCCGTCGAGCAGCCGCTGCGCCGACGTCCCGGCCGCGACGTGGCCGGGCGAGGTGCGGTACTCGGAGCCGAAGGCGATCACGTCCGCCCCCTCCCGCTCGGCGAGGTCGCGCAATCCCTCGGGCGTCGACGGGCTGAGCACGACGAACCGCGGCACGTCGGGGTCGCCGAGCCAGCGCGCGCCGTTCTCGAGCAGCTCCTCCGCCTCGCTCTGCGCCAGCCGCTCGCGGCCCTGCTCCTCCTCGTGCGCGTGGCGGACGTACGCGAGCGCGAGGGAGCCGCCGGCGCGGGCGAGCAGCTTCCCGAGCGCGAGCGCGTCGGTGTCGTTCTCCGTGCCGTCGTAGGACACGATGATCTTCGTTGCCATGGTCCCTCCGGATTCGGGATGCTCGCGGTGGTCTCCTCCGGGCGGGAGGAGACCACCGCTGCGAACGTGAGAGCGCCGGTCAGCCTCCGGCCGGCTCGGGAGTCGGCGGGGGCGTGAGGCTCGGGACGCTGCCGTGGTAGCCGAGCGACGGCACGTCGGAGGGGTACACCTCGTGGCCGTGCACGGCGAGGTCGCCCATCTCCATGTCCTTCTCGCTCATCCGGAGCGGGATGACGAGCCCGACGAGCTTCAGCAGCGCGAACGTCGCGCACGCCGAGAAGACGATCACCCAGAGGCCCGCGTACAGCTGGACCTTCAGCAGGTGCAAGCCGCCTTCCGCGGCGAAGCTCGGGGTGTTGCCGAGCCCGAGGTACACGACCATGTTCGAGTCGGCGAGGAGGCCGACGAGCAGGCCACCGATGATGCCGGCGAAGCCGTGCGTGTAGATGACGCCGAGCGTGTCGTCGACGACGCGGAACGGCCACACGCGGCTGAGGTAGTTGTAGGCGACGTAGACGACGCTCGCGCCGATCGCGCCGATCGCCATCGCGCCGTAGCCGTTGACGAAGCCGGCGGCGGGCGTGATCGCGACGAGCCCGACGATCATCCCGTTGACGCTGCCGATCAGCGACGGCTTCCGTCCCGTCATGTAGTCCCAGATCACCCAGACGAGGAACGCGACGGCGGTCGCGAGGTTCGTGTTCAGCACGGCGGCGGCCGCGTCGGCGCCCGCGTAGTACGGGTCGCCGCCGTTGAAGCCGTTCCAGCCGAGCCAGAGCAGGCCCGCGCCCGCCGCGACCATCAGCAGGTTGTTCGGGGCGTCGATCTCGCGGTCGCGCGCGAGGCGCGGGCCGATCACCGCGGCGGCGACGAAGCCGGAGACGCCGGCGGAGAGGTGGATCACGTAGCCGCCGCTGTAGTCGACCGCGCCCTTCTGCGCCCAGAAGCCGCCGCCCCAGATGAGGAACGCGTTGACGACGTAGACGCAGGTCGTCCAGAGCGGGACGAAGATCAGCCACGCCTTGAAGTTGATGCGGCCGAGGACCGCGCCGAGCATGAGGATCGGCGTGATCGCCGCGAAGACGAACTGGAAGTAGACGAGCGTCGACGTCGGGAAGTGGAACGGCGGACCGCTCGTCACGAGCGGCAGCGACGCCTGTCCCTGCTCCGCGACGTGGTTGAGCACGGCGCCGGGCTGTCCGACGAAGTTGCCGAAGAAGCCGGAGCTCGAGAGGCCGTGCCACGGGTGCCCGAACCCCATGTCGAACGCCCAGAGGACCCAGGCGATCAGGACGAGCCCGAACGCGGCGAACGACAGCATCATGCTGTTCACCGACCAACGCTTCTGCATCACGCCGCCGTAGAGCACGACGAGTCCGGGGACGCTCATCAGCCCGACGAACGTCGCCGCGGTCAGCTGCCAGGCGTTGTCGCCCGGGTTCAGCCAAGAGGGGTATGGGGCCCACGCAGCCGCTAGCACAGCTTCATCTCCTTTCGGAACACCCTCGACGATGTCCCCGGAGACGAAAAGACGCCCCAGGGCCATCAAAGCCCGAGGCGTCGTCACCCCATTCCCGCCCTCGTCGGCGAGGTCTCAAACGTAGACGACGGCTCGGACGGGCGTCAAGCCAAACCGGTCAACCCGTACAGTTCCGCGGTGCCCGTCGAGGGACAGTGGGAACGCGGGCGGACGCCGCTCGGCCGCCGCGACAAGCTGCTGCTCGCCGCTCTCGCCGCGCTCGTCGCCGCGGGCGCGATCGCCGCGGCGGTCTACTTCGCGACGCGCCCGTCCTCGTCGCAGCCTGCGGGCGCGTGCCTCGTCGTCGACGTGCCGTCGACGATGGGCGGCGGGCACCTGAAGGAGTGCGGCGCCGCGGCGCGCCGCTTCTGCCACGAGCAGGGCAAGCGCGATCCGGTGATCCTCGCCGCCTGCCGCGAGCAGGGCTTCCTCGCGGAGCTGAAGCCGAAGCCCTGAGCCGGGTCAGCGCCGGACGACGCGGACGCGGAGCCGGTCGGTCGCGTGGTCGCCCACCGCCGCCACGGCCTTCGCCGACCAGGTGAGCCAGTACGACCCGGGACGCCGGATCAGGGCGTCGCGCGCGGTCGTCGACAGGCGGAGCCGCGGGTGGTTCATGCCCGCGCGCAGCGTCCGCCGCCAGAGGCCGAGCACGTGTCCGTGCGCGTCGACGAGCGTCGCCGTCGCCGCGGCCGGGCCCGTGACGGCGACCGCCGCCGGGATCGTCCGGCGATGCGTCGGGCGGAACACCTTCGGCGCGAGCGCACGGAGCGTGAACGGCGCCGCCGGACCGGCCGACACGCTCAGGTCGACGGCGCTGCCGAGCGGCAGGACCTCCACGTCCGCCGGACCGACGACCGTCCCGGCCGGAGCGTCCGACTGCACGCGCGTGACCGTCCCGGCGAGGAAGCCGGACGCGTCGAGCGCCTGCGTCGCGGACGCGACGCTCAGGCCGGCGAGCTGCGGGAGCGCGCGGAGGCCGATCGTCGGGGCGCTGACGTTCCCCGCATAGTCGTCGTCGGTGAAGACGAACGTGCGCGGGTCGCCGGCGGCGATCGGGCCGAGCTTCGTCTCGAACTGCGTCACGTCGAAGGTCTGGAGCCACGTCCCGTCGACGTACAGCTGCACCTGGTAGATGGGGCCGGTCGGGTCGATGCCCGGCGCCCAGCGGAGGGTCAGCCCGTCGGCGGCGACGACGCCGTTGACGTCGCGGGGCGGCGGCGGCGGGAAGCGGTCGTGGAGGAGCGTGAACTGCGTCAGGTGCCGCGTGAGCACGTGGATCCCGCCGGCGCCAGGGAACCAGCCGTCGCTCCAGCCGTCCGGGAGCACGCCGGGCGACACGAGCGGGAGCGGCCGCCAGGCGCCGTTCTCGAAGGTGGCCGGGACGAGCGACGGATCGGCGGTCGGATTCGAGAGGACGATCTCGATCGGCGTCGCGAACGCGTGCAGCTGCGCACCGCTCAGCGACCAGTAGGCGCTGACGTCGTAGACGAGCGAGCCGGTGGCGAAGCCGCCGCCGACGATTGCCGGCGGGCTCGGGTCGATCCGGATGACGAGGTGGTCACCCGAGCCGCTCGGCGCGTCGATGGTCGCGGTCGCGCCCCCGTCGGTCGAGCCGAGCGTCGCGCTCACGCCGGCGAACGCGTTCATCTCGACGTAGGGCCAGTCGGCGGGCGGCGAGCCGCTCACGATCGTCAGGTGCGTCGTGAACGCCGCCGTCTTCCCGGCGAGGTCGACGAGCGTCCCCGCGAGCGTGTGCGGGCCGCCGGCGAGCGGGCCGGTGGCGAACGACGCGGTCGCGCCGGAGATCGAGGGCGCGGCGACCGGGATGCCGTCGAGCGTCGGCGCCGTCACCGCGGAGAGGTCCTCGCTCGCCGTGACGTCGATCGAGCTCGCGCTGCTCAGCGTCGAGCCGTCCGCCGGGCTCGCGGAGACGAACGACGGCGGCGTGTTGTCGATGCGCCGCGAGGCGACGACGCTCGGCGTCGACACGTTGCCGACGGCGTCTGTCGCGACCGCGCGGACGTCGTAGAGGCCGTCGCCGACCGTGGTCGTGTCGAAGGAGACGGAGTACGGCGTCGGCGGCGTCGTGTCGCTCCCCACGGTCGTCCACGTGTTCGCCCCGGCCGGGCTGACCTGGAAGTCGACGCGCGCGGTGTCGGCGTCGGGCGAGGACGCGTGCAGCGTGATCGTCCCGGAGAGCGGCGCGCCCGGATCGGTGAGCGTCACCGTCGGCGGCGTCGAGTCGACAGTGACGCCGACGCCCGCGGTCGTCGCCTGGTTGCCCGCGGCGTCGGTGACGACGGCGTCGATCGTGTGCGCGCCGCTCGACGTCGACGACGCGTCCCACGCAAACGTCCAGGGCGACGCGGAGGCAGTCCCGACCGGCGAGCCGTCGACGCGGAACTGCACGGTCGCGACGCCGGAGCCCGCGTCGGCGGGACTCGCCTTCAGCGTCACGCTCGTCCCGCCGATCGTCGCGCCCGAGGACGGCGCCGTGACGGATCCGGTCGGCGCCGTGTTGTCGACGCGGGTCGTGACGACGCTCGACGTGACGGCCGTGTGGCCGTCCGTCGCGGTCGCGCGCAGGTCGTAGAGACCGTCGGCGAGCGCGGTCGTGTCGAGGCCCGCGGAGAACGGCGCGCTCGAGTCGACCGAGATCGTCGTCCACGTGCCGGCGCCGGCCGGGCTGCGCTCGAACGTCACCTGCTGCGTGTCGGACGACGTCGTCGTCGTCAGCGAGACGATGCCGCGGACGGCGGCGCCCGGATCGTCGAGCGTGACGGTCGGCGGGTGGTTGTCGACATAGAAGGTGCGCGACGGCGAGACGGTCGGGCCGTTGCCGGCGACGTCCTTCGCCTCCACCGTGACGGAGACCGGTCCGTCGGGGGTCGACGTCGAGTCCCAGTTGACGGACGCGGGGGTGCCGGACGCCGTGCCGACGACGGAGCCGTTCACCTTGAAGACCATCTGGCCGACGCCGGAGGTCGCGTCGGACGCCGCGCCGGAGAGCGTAATCGTCCCGCCGGCGTACGAGCCTGGCGCGGGCGCGGTCACCGCCGCCGAGGCGGGCGGCGTGTTGTCGACGACCTTCGGCCCGGCCAGGTCGATCGTCGTCACGTTCGCGGGAACGGCCGCGTCCGAGATCACCTCGCGCAGGTCGTAGGGGCCGTCGCTCACGGTGGTCGTGTCGAACGAGACCGACCACGGGGCCGAGGTCGCCGTGCCGATCGTCGTCCAGGTCCCGGCGCCGTGCGGCGAGGACTGGAACGCCACCGAGGCGACGCCCGCGCCCGGGTCGGTCGGCGACGGATCGCTCAGGGACACCGTGCCCGTCAGGACCGAGCCGGGATCGACCGGCGACCCGCTCGGCGGCTGCGTGTCGATCGTGACCGACGCGTGCCGGACCGTCTCGACGTTGCCGACGTTGTCGGTCGAGGTGTAGTCGATCGTGTGCGAGCCGTCGTTCGAGTGGTCGGACGGCGCGGAGACGACGACGCTCGTGCCGGTGTGCCAGCCGCCGCCGTCGAGCCGCCAGCTCGTCGAGGCGACGCCGGAGCCGGAGCCGTCGCTCGGCGTCAGCGTCACCGTCACGTCGGTCGACTGCGACCCGGACGGCGCGTCGTCGGTCGTCGTCGGCGCGCTCTTGTCGAGCGTCACCGTCGTCGTCGACGAGTCCGTCGTGTTCCCGGCGGCGTCGGTCGCGCGCGCGACGGCGGTGTACTGCGCGCCGTCCGTCAGGCCCGAGAGATCCCACGCCTGCGAGGCGAAGCCGCCGGTCGAGACGGGCGAGCCGATCGTCGTTCCCGAGCCGAAGGCGCAGCTGCCGCCGGCGCAGTACCGGAACTCGAGCTGCGCCATCCCGGAGCCGCCGGTGTCGACGCCCGTCGCCGCGACGGTCGCGCTCGGCCCGACGAAGCCGGCGGACGGGGACGAAAGGGAGAAGGCGCTCGGCGCGACGGTGTCGACCTCGACGGTGGCGCCGCTCGTGTACGTGACGGAGTTGCCCACCAGATCGAGGACGACGTAGCGGTAGCGGTAGCAGTTGCCGGTGGAGACGCCGTTGTCCGTGTACGCGGCGCCCGGATGCGTCGTGATCGTCGAGAACGCGCCGAAGCTCCCGCAGGCGCCGGCCGCCAGCGTCGCGCTCGCGCGCTGGAGCAGCTCGCTGCCGGACGAGGCGGTGTCGACGCCGCTCTGCGCGTCCGTGCCGTCGGCGAGTGTGACCGGCACCGACGCGGAGGTGTAGTACCCGCCGGTGTACGAGACGGAGCCGCCCGACGGCGGCGTCGTGTCGTCCACGAACGTCACCGACTGGCCCGCGGTGTTGCCGGCGACGTCGTGGCCGGTGATCGAGTAGCCGCTCGGCGTCCCGGCCGACGACGTCCACGAGAACGTGCTCGACGCGTAGCCCGGCCCGCTCGACGTGCTCTCCGCGCCGTGCGTCCAGCCTGAGGTCGACGTGTCCGGATAGTCGATGCTCGCCGGACCGGAGGTCGCGTCCGTCAGCGCGTCGTGGAGGACGAAGCTGCCCGCGGCGTCGCCCTTGAAGTACATCGTCGAGCCGGAGAGGTACGCGCCGCTGCCGCTCGCCATGGTCAGCGCATGGACGGGCGCGGTGTTGTCGACGGTGACCGCGACCGCCGCCGAGTCGGTCGTGTTCCCCGCGTTGTCGGTGGCGCGGGCAACGACCTTGTACGCGCCGTCCGCGGGCTGCGAGCTCCACGTGACCGAGTACGGCGAGACGGTCGTCGAGCCGATCGACACGGTCGCCGCGCCGAACGTGCACGCGCCCGCGCCGGCGCAGGCCTTGAACTCGACCGTCGCGATCCCGTTGGCGTCGGTCGGCGAGCCGCCCGGCACCGACACCGCCTGCCCGTTGCGGATCGCCTGACCGGCCGTCGGCGCGCCGAGCGAGAACGCGCTCGGCGGGGTCTGGTCGATCGTGAACGTCGCCGCGACGGCCGCGCCGACGCCGTTGAGATTGTCGGTCGGCCGCGCCTGCACGGTGTAGGAGCCGTCGGCGGGGAAGCTCGACGCCGCGAACGCGTACGACCAGGTCGTCGTGCCGCTCGCGGCGACCCACACCGGCGTCGCGCTCGAGAACGCGCCCCCGTTCCAGTAGTTGCCGCTGCCCTGGCGGATCGTCAGCTCGACCTTCTGGATTCCCGCGCCCGAGTTGTCGGTCGCGCTGCCGCAGAAGCCGGCGCTCGCGCAGCCGGCCGCCCACGAGGCGGTGCCGTACAGCCCCGACGCGGCCGGGAAGCTCGTCGCCGCGGTCGGCGCCGGCGCGACCGTGACGCTCGGCGACGAGGCGAGGCCCGTCAGCGTCCCGCCTGCGGTCGCCTTCGACTGGCCCGTCCACGTGGCGGCGCCCGCCGACGCCGGCGCGGTCGCGCCGGGCGCGCCGCTCCCGTACGTGACCGTCATCGTCGCCCCGCCCGCGAGCGTCACGCTCGAGACGGTGATCGTCTGGCCGCCGACGGAGACCGTGCCTGTGCTCGACACCGTGTAGCCGGCGTTGCCCGACGAGGTGCTCGGCGCCGGCCAGCCCGCCGGGACCGCGACGGTCACGGCGCCGTTGCTCGTGCCGCCGGCCGCCGCCGTGTACGTGAACGTCTCCGTGTTCCCGGCCGACGCGTAGCCGACCGTCGTCGGCGCGGGATCGAGCGTGCCCGAGCCGTCGGCCGCATAGACGTTGATCGACGGCGAGGAGGCGAGCGCCGTGAGCGTGCCGGCGGCCGTCGACGCTTCCTGCGTCGACCACGTCTGCGCGCCGCCGGTCGTCGGTGCATTCGCCGGGCCGTACGTGATCGTGAACGTCGCACTCGGCGCCAGCGTCAGCCCGGTGACGGTCACCGTCTGTCCGCTGTAGCTCCGCGCGCCCGCGGACGAGGTCGTGTTCCCGGCCGTCGGCGCCGGCCAGCCGGTCGGCACGACGAGCTTCACCGAGGCGTTCGAGGTGCCGCCCGCCGCAGCCGCGGTGTACGTGAACGTGATCGTGTTCGAGGAGCCGTTGACGACGTTCGCGGTCGGCGTCGCCATCGTCCCGGAGCCGTCGGCGGCGTAGACGTTCACCGACGGCGACGCGCCGATGTTCGTGAGCACGCCGGCGGCGGTCGAGCGCTGCTGGGTCGTCCACGTCGCGGGACCCGCGGTCGTGCCGGCCGTCGCACCCGGCCCGCCGCCGGCGGTGCTGCCGTAGACGATCGTCATCGTTGCGCCGCCGGCGAGCGTGACGCCGGTGACGTCGATCGTCTGCCCGACGGCCGAGACCGAGCCGGTCGACGCGGTCGCGTAGCCGGGATCCGTCCCGGTCGTCGACGGCGCGCTCCAGCCCGCCGGGACGACGACGGTGACCTCACCGCCGCTCACGCCGCCGGCAGCCGCCGTGTACGTGAACGTGAGCGTATTGCCGGTCGACCCGTTGCCGACGTTCGAGGTCGGCGTCGTCAGCGTGCCGGTGCCGTTCGCCGCGTAGACGGTGATCGACGGCGACGACGCGAGGTTGGTGAGCACGCCCGCGGCGGTCGAGCGCTCCTGCGCCGTCCACGTCGCCGCGCCGGTCGTCGCCGTCACCGTCGCGCCGGGACCGCCGCCGCTGCCGTCGCCGTAGTAGATCGAGAGCGTCGCGCCGCCCGCGAGCGTCACGTTCGAGACGGTGATCGTCCGGACCGCGACGGTGAGCGTCCCCGTCGTCGCCGTCGAGTAGCCGGCATTGTTCGAGACGGTCGACGGCGCGCTCCAGCCGGCCGGCACCGTGACGTTGACGGTGCCGCCGCTCATCCCGCCGGTGTCGGCCGTGTACGTGAACGTCTCGGTCATCCCGGTCTGCGACGCCGACACGGCGGACGGCGACGCGGTCATCGTCCCCGACCCGTCCGCCGACTCGACCGTGATCGACGGCGACGAGGCGATCGCCGTGAGCACGCCGGCGGAGGTCGACGCCTCCTGGACGGTCCACGTCTGCGAGCCCGTGGTCGAGGGCGCGGTCGCGGTCCCGCCGGAGCCGTAGGTGACGACGACGGTCTGTCCGGCGTTGCGCGTGATGCCCGTGATCGTGATCCGCTGGCCGGAGACCGAGAGGGAGCCGACGGTCGTCGTCGAGTAGCCGGGGCCGGCCACCGTCGCCGGCGGCGTCCAGCCCGTCGGAACGTCGACCGTCATCGAGCCGGTGAGCGTGCCGCCGGTGGCCGCGGTGTACGTCAGCGTCACCGTCCGGCCGGTCTGGCCGGCGGAGACGACGGAAATCGACGTGCCGGCCGTGCCGGAGCCGTCGGCCGCGTACACCGTGACGGCCGGCGACGCCGCAAGGTTCGTCAGCACGCCTCCGGTCGTGGTGCGCGACTGCGCCTGGAACGTCTGCGCGCCGGTCGTCGAGCCGGCCGTCGCGCCGGGGCCGCCGCCGCCGGTGTCGCCGTAGACGATCGTCATCGTCGAGCCGGAGGTGAGCGAGACGGCGCTGACGGTGACCGTCTGCCCGGCCGCCGACACCGTGCCGGTCGACGCGGTCGTGTAGCCGGGATCGGTCGCGGTCGTCGACGGCGCGCTCCAGCCCGCCGGCGCCGTCACCGTCACCGCGCCGTTGACCATGTCGCCGGCCGCGGCGGTGTACGTGAACGTGATCGTCTGCCCGGTCTGCGACGCCGAGACGACGGCGAGCGACGACGCGAGCGTCCCCGAGCCGTTCGCCGCGTTGATCGTGATCGACGGCATGGCGGCGATGTTCGTGTAGACGCCGCCGGAGGTGCCGCGGTCCTGCACGGTCCACGTCTGCGCGCCCGTCGTCGAGGTCGCGGTCGCGCCCGGGCCGCCGCCGCTGGTGGCGCCGTACGTGATCGTGAACGTCGAGCCCGCCGCGAGCGTCACGTTCGCGACGGTGACGACCCGCGCCGCGACGCTGAGGGTGCCGGTGCTCGCGGTCGTGAACCCGGCGTTGTTCCCGGTCGTCGACGGCGCGCTCCAGCCGGTGGGGATCGTCAGCTTGACGCCGCCGGCCAGCAGGCCGCCGTTCGCGGCCGTGTACGTGAACGTGATCGTGTTCCCTGTCTGCGACGCGGAGACGTTCGTCGTCGGCGTCGTCAGCGTCCCGGCGCCGTCGGCCGCGTAGACCGAGACGGTGGGCGACGTCGCGATGTTCGTGAGCACGCCGCCGGCGCTCGACGCCTCCTGCACCTGCCAGACGACGCCGACGCCCGGCGACGACGTGGCCGTCACCGTCGAGCCGGAGCCGTACGTGATCGTCACCACCTGTCCGGCGGAGCGCGTGATCCCGCTGACGATGATCTTCTGCCCGGAGACGGAGACGGTGCCGAAGTTCGACTGCGTGAAGCCGGGCCCTGCGACGGTTGCAGGCGCAGTCCAGCCGGCCGGCACGTCGATCGTCACCGTCCCGTTGTTGATCCCGCCGAGCGGGGTGGTGAAGTGCATCGTGTTCGCGAGCCCCGACTGCGAGGCGGACACGGCGATGAGGCTCGACGAGAAGGTGCCGGCGCCGTCGGCCGCGTACACGGTGATCGACGGCGACGCGCCGAGGCTCGTCAGCGTCCCGCGGCTCGACGACCGCTCCTTCGTCGTCCAGGTGGACGCGCCGGTCGTCGCCGTCGCCGTCGCGCCCGGGCCGCCGCCGCCCGTGTCGCCGTACTTCATCACGAGCGTCTGCGCCGAGCCCTGGTCGAGCGTGACGCCGGAGACGGTCACCGTCCACGGGCCGGTGCCGCTGACCGAGATGCTGTTCGTGCCGGTTCCGCCGGTCGCCGTGACGTAGCCCGCGGCCGTCGCCGTCGTCGCCTGCGGCGCGGTCCACCCGGCCGGGACGACGAAGGAGACGTCGCCGTTCGCCATGCTCCCGGCGGCCGGCGTGTACGTCAGCGTCTGCGTCAGCCCCGACTGCGAGGCGGAGACGGTCGTCCACGACGCGGCGACGGTTCCGGAGCCGTCCGCGGCCTCGTTCTTCAGCGCGAGCAGCTGCGCCACCCAGTACGAGCTCGTCACCCACGTCGCCGTCTTGTTCCCGGTGCCGCCGGCCGCGGCCTTGACCCCGTCCGACATGCCCGAGCTGACCTTCGTCGCTCCCGTCGACGACACGGTCCACTCGCGGGAGAGCGTCTGCCCGCCGCTCTGCGTGATCGTCACACCGTTCGCGACGCCGTACAGCGCGTCGACCATCTCGTTCGCCGCCGAGGTCGTGATCGCGAGGCCCGCCGGGTTGCCGGTCGCCGCGGTGCCGCCGCTGTTCATCGAGAGGAGCGCGCTGCCGCCCTGGTCGTAGCCGACGAACGGGTCGACGCCGCTGTACGTCGCGATCCCGCCGGACGCGTCGGCGTTGCCGCCCGACCACGAGAACGTGATCGTCCCCGGCTCGGTGCCGTCGACGCGGTGCCAGAACGACGCCTGCTCGATCGGGCCCGTCGCGTCCTGCACGGTCGAGCCGATCTGACTCCAGCCGGACGGCGCGCTGATCGCGCCGGTCGAGCGCACGGTGATCTGCGCGAGCATGACGTCGCCCGAGACGGCGCCCGACGGCTTCGTGATCCCGAGGCTCGAGGAGCCGGTCGACGACGCGGCGGTGCAGCTCGTCGTTCCGCCCGCGCCGGAGAGGTTGCACGCGGCGATGAGCGCGATCGGGTCGATGAGGTACGGCGTCGGCAGGCTCCGGTCGTCGAGCCGGAGCCCGAGGATCCAGCTCGAGCCGCGCCGCGTCAGCGACCAGCGCGATCCCGCCGGCGTGACGTCCCGGCCGCGCGCGTCGAGGATCGCGACCGGGAGGATGCGAAGCCCGACGGCGCGTCCCGCGTGCACGAAGGTGACGCCGCCGTCGGAGTCGAGACGCGGCGTGCCGTCCGACGCGTCGAGCCGCCACGACCACGCGCGCGGTCCCTGTCTACGGTCGACCGTGAGGAACGACTCGGCGCGGTTGATCCCGAAGAGGATCGACTCGCGCCCGAAGCTCGTCGTGCGCGCGACGCCCGCTCGGTACGGCTGCCAGGCGCCGTCGCCCGTTCCGATGGACGCGAGCGACATCGTCGTCGAACCGACGTGCGCGTCGAGGCCGCGCCGGTCGACGGCGAGCGTCGCGCCGGTGGCGAGCCGCCGCTCGAGCGACGCGTCGGACGCGCGCGCGCCGAGCGCGCGATCGACGAACGTCGTCCGCGACGATGCGGGCCGCGACGGCACGAGCAGCGCTGCGGCGACCGCCGCGCAGAGCGCGCAGACGAGCAGGCCGAGCCCGCCCGGCGAGGCACGGGAGAGCCGAGTCGTGGGGTCGCAGTCGTTCACCTGGCGCCAAGCCGTCGGAACCGCCCACCCCAGGCAGATGAGCCGCATCCACCCGCGCCATGAGCGGTATGGAACTAATCGGTCGAATCCAGCGGTTCCGGGAGCCCCAGAGCGTCTGAAAAGGGTGTGAAAATGCTGCTCCCATCCCCCGTTCGAGGGGTCGGAACGGCGGTAGGGCCATAGGATCACCCGAATGGTCACGAGAAACGCCGCGTGCAGCTGCGGGCAGCTCCGGCTCGTCGCCGAGGGCGAGCCGGTCCGCGTCTCGATCTGCCACTGCCTCGCCTGCCAGCGGCGGACGGGCAGCGTCTTCGGCGTGCAGGCGCGGTTCGACGTGGGACAGATACGCGTCGAGGGAAGGTCGACCGAGTACGTGCGCATCTCGGACGACGGCGACGAGCGGATCTTCCGCTTCTGTCCCGAGTGCGGCGCGACGGTCTACTACACGGTCCCCGCGTTCCCGGAGATGATCGCCGTCCCGGTCGGCGCGTTCGCGGATCCCGCGTTCCCCGTGCCGATCCGTTCCGTGTGGGAGTCGCGCCGACACACGTGGGTCGAGCTCCCCGAGCCGATCGAGCACGACCCCGACTGACGCAGCGGCGTGGCTAGCCGGGCTCCGCGTTCGGCTGCTGACGCCGACGCGCGCACGCCGCCGCGGTGCGCGTAGTCGTGCGGCCGCGGTCTTTCGGCCACGACGACACGCCAGCGCGGTCCCGCTCTAGCTTTCCACCATGCGCAGGATCCTCGTCACGGGGATGTCGGGCACGGGGAAGTCGACCGCTCTCGCGGAGCTGCGGCGGCGCGGCTTCGACGTCGTCGACACCGACGAGCCCGGCTGGACCGAATGGAGCGACGTGGACGGCGGCTATCTCTGGCGCGAGGACCGCATCACGGAGCTGCTCGCCCGCGACCGCGCGACGACGCTCTTCGTCTCCGGCACCGTGTCGAACCAGGGGCGGTTCTATTCGCGCTTCGACGCCGTCGTGCTCCTGTCGGCTCCCGCCGACGTCCTGCTCGGACGGATCGCGAGCAGGACGACGAACGAGTACGGGAAGACGGACGAGGAGCGCGAGCTGATCCTCGGCCACCTCGCCGAGGTCGAGCCGCTGCTCCGGGCCACGTGCACGCACGAGATCGACGCCGACCGGCCGGTCGGCGACGTCGTCGCGGAGCTCGCGGCGATCGGAGAAGGCCTGCGCTGAGCCGGGCCGGCGGCTCCTAGCCGCCCAGCTTCCGCTTCGCCTGCTCCACCGACGGCGCCGCCGCCTTCGCCTTCGCCAGCGGCCGCGCCTTGACGGCCACCGAGGCCGGCTTCGCGGAGATCATGATCTCCTCGCCGGTCGCGGGATTGCGGCCGGGACGCGCCGCGGTCGCGGGACGGACGCGCACCTCGAGCTGGACGACCGAGCCGATCTTCACCTTCTCGGCGGCCCCGATCTGCTCGAGGATGACCTCCTCCATCGCCGCGAGCATCCGCTTCGCGTCGGCGCGGCTGGCTCCGGCGCGGTCGGCGACCGCGTCTGCGAACTGCGTCTGAGTCATCGGCACAGCAAACCTCCATCCTCGTGGTCGACCCTGCCGCGGCATTGAAGCGCAGCGTGCGGACGGACAATCCCGGCGGCCGGGCCCCGGAATTCGTCGACAATCGTTGACGGACGGGCTCCGGCACGATTTCATGGGGCAGCACCGGCGGTGGTGGAACGGCCCACGACGCAGGAGCGGAGGGGTTTGAGGGCGGTCAGGCTGGCGGCACGCTTCATCGCAATTGGGCTCGCGGCGGCGACGATCACCGGCGCGGCGTCCGCGGGCCACGACGCCTGGTTGGCCGCGACGCGCGCGTCGAGCGGCCCGGCCACGCTGACGATCACGGCGACGCCGGGGACGGCGAGCGGCGACTGCCTGATCCGGGGCGGCGCGACCGCGAACGTCAGCTTCTGCCAGCTGCCGCTGCTGACCGTCGGCCGGGACGCGCTCAAGCCCAACCGGTCGCTGCTCCGCTTCGATCTCCACGGCGTTCCCGCGAACGCCTACGTCGTCAGCGCGCGGATCGGCCTCTATCTCGTCGCGCGGATCGGGGCGAGCGCAGCCGTCGACGTGCACGAGCTGCGGACGCCGTTCACCTCCGCGGCGACGTGGAACCAGTCCGACAAGGGGAAGCCGTGGCAGTCGCCGGGCGGCGACTTCGATCCGACGCCGGTCGCCACCGCGACCGTCGGGCAGCCGCTGGCGACGCAGTGGTGGACCATCTCGGACCTCGGCGGCCTCCGCGCCGCGATCGCAGGCTCGTCCCCGAACGACGGGTTCCTGTTCAAGGCCCACAACGAGACGAGCCCGCCGTTTCTCACGTTCTCCTCGTCGCAGGGCCTCGCCGCCCTGCGCCCGAAGCTCGAGCTGAGCTATCTCGTCGACGCGACGCCGCCCACCATCTCGCTGTCGGGAACGCTCGTCGACCACGCGGCCGCGCTCGACCCGAGCACGACGTACACGCTCGCGATCGCCGCGACGGACGGCACCGCGGACGCGCCGCAGTCGGGAGTCGCCGGCGTCGACGTCTTCGTGGACGGCACCCGCAAGCGCCACGTCGACCAGCCCTGCCCGCAGACCTCGTGTCCGCTGTCGACGACGTTCGCCTTCGACGCGAGCGCATATGCGGCGGGGACGCACACCGTCCGGGTCGTCGCCGCCGACCAGGCCGGCAACCAGTCGTCGCGGAGCCTGACGGTGACCGTCGGCAGCAACGCCCCGCCCGTCCTCAATCCGCCGCCGCTGGCGACCTCGTCCCCGACGTCGCTCGCCGACGCGACGAGCTTCCTGTTCGAAGGCTCGAATCCGGTGCAGCAGGGCGTCGCCGCGAACACGATCGACCCGGTGCGCCAGAGCGTCCTCCACGGCACCGTCGTGGACGCATCGGGACAGCCGCTCGCCGGGGTGACGGCGTCGATCGTCGGCCACCCGGAGCTCGGGCACATGGACAGCACGGCGGACGGCCAGGTCTACCTCGCGGTCAACGGCGGCGGCGCGCTCACCGTGCGCTACGAGAAGAACGGCTACCTGACGGTCGAGCGGCCAGTCAACGTGCCGTGGGGGCAGTACGTCGACGTCGACCAGGTCGTGATGACCCAGCTCGACACGCACGCGAACGCGATCACCTCCGGCGCGGCCGCCGACCAGGTCGCACGCGGCAGCGTGGAGACCGACGCTGACGGCTCGCGCCGGGCGACGCTGATCTTCCCGGCGGCGACGACGGCGCAGATGACGATGCCGGACGGGACGACGCAGCCGCTCGGCCACCTGACGGTGCGGCTGACCGAGTACACGGTCGGCCCCGACGGCCTGAGCGCGATGCCGGCGCCCCTGCCTCCGGCCAGCCGCTGGACCTACGCCGTCGACTACTCGGTCGACGAGGCCGAGGCGGCGGGCGCCACCGGCGTGACGTTCAGCAAGCCCCTCGCCGCGTACACCGAGAACTTCCTCGACTTCCCGGTGGGATCGCCGGTGCCGTCCGGCTACTACGACGCGCGGACGACGAGCTGGGTCGCCTCCGACAACGGTCTCGTCGTCGGGATCCTCGGCACGGCGAACGGGCTCGCGCAGCTCGACGTCGACGGCAGCGGCGCGCCGGCCGACACCGCGACGCTCGCGCAGCTCGGGATCGACGACGCCGAGCTGCGCCAGCTCGCATCGCTGTACCAGCCCGGAACGACCCTCTGGCGCGTGCCGATCACGCACTTCACGCCGTACGACTTCAACTGGCCCGGCTGGGGCCCGGAGAACGCCGAGTATCCGGATCAGGACGGCGCGAAGAGCGACTACCCGGGTGACGACAGCTGCGACTCGAGCGGCTCGATCGTCGACTGCGACAACCAGATCCTCGGCGAGCAGGTGCCGATCGCGGGAACTCCGTATGCGCTGCGCTACCAGAGCAACACCAACAGCGCGTACGAGGCGTCCCGCACCGTGACCATCCCGCTCACCGGGGACTCGCCGCCGTCGACGCTCCAGTCGATCGACGTGGACGTCTGCGTCGACGGTGCCTGTACGAAGAAGACCTACTCCCCCGCGCCGGACATCGTCGACACGTACGTCTGGGACGGAAAGGACGCGTTCGGACGCACCGTGCAGGGCGGCGCGACGGGGACGATCCGGATCGGCTACGTGTACCCACTCGTCTACGAGCAGCCGAGCGCCCTGGCCAAGGGCTGGAGCCAGATCGGGCAGCGCGGAGGCGCCAACTACGGCCTCGACTCGCAGGTCCGGACGATCACCCTGACGCAGGACGAGTCGTTCGGCGTCGGCGAGCCGCTCGACGTCTTCGACGCGAAGGGACTGGGTTTCGGCGGCTGGATGCTGAACGTGCTCGACTCGTACGACCCGACGACCCACATCCTCCACGCCGGCGACGGCACGCGCGAGACCGGCGGGCAGATGCAGCCCGCCGAGACGACGACGGCCGGCGGCGGCACCATCCTCCCGGGCGGCGGCGGCGGCAGCTGCGGCGCCTGCGCGTTCCGCATGCACCGCACCTCGAAGAACTCGCGCACGACGACGGCGGCGGCGACCACGCCGGGCGACGGCGGTCCCGCCACCGACGTCGCCCTCGGCTACCCCACGAACCTCGCCGTCGCACCCGACGGGACGCTCGCGATCCTCGACAACGACATCGTCCGGGTCGTCGACCCCAAGGGCATCATCACCACGCTCGCCGGGGGCGCCGAGACCGGAGGCGGCGGAGGAGGAGCGGGCGCCGCCGCCGCGTCCTCGCCGGGGCGCCGGGCGATCCTCCGCGCCGCGAGCCCCGGCGACGGCGGGCCGGCGACCGACGTGACGCTGAACGCGCCGAAGGACATCGTCTACGACCCGGCGGGGAACCTCTACATCGCCGAGCTCGGCGCCAGCGTGATCCGCAAGGTCACGCCGGACGGCACGATCAGCACCGTCGCCGGCACCGGCGTCGACGGTTGCTCGGAGAGCCTGCCCGCCGACGGCACCGCAGCGCTCGCCGCCGACCTCTGCCAGCCGCGCGAGCTCACCTTCGGGCCGGACGGCGGCCTCTACTTCAGCGCCGGCACGCCGCCGATGCGCGCGAGCATCTGGGAGCTGAACCCGGACGGAACGCTGAAGCTCGTGCTCGACGGCAGCAACCCGTCGTCGCCCTGGTACATCGGCAGGCTGCGGATGACGAGCGACGGGACCCTCTACGCGCTCGTGTCGTTCAACACCATGGTGGCGCCGGCCGCGGTGATGTCGATCACGCCGGACGGACGCGTCTCCTTCCCCAGCCTGCCCGGTCCCGTCGACGACTTCGACCTCGATGCGGACGGGAACCTGATCGTCATGACCGCCGGCGAGGTCGCGCGCATGCTCCCGTCGGGCGACACCGTCGCGATTCGGAGCTCGCTCAACGGCGCGCAGTACACCGGGATGAAGGTTCTCCCCGACGGCAGCGTGGACGTGATCTCCCGCGGCGCGGACAACCGCGTCGACCGCATCGCGTCGGCGCTTCCCGGCTTCGTCGACGCGCCGATCAACATCGGCTCTCCCGACGGGCAGTCGATCCTCGCGTTCGACGCGAACGGGCGCCAGCTCCAGACGCGCGACGCGTACACGGGCGCCCCCGTGCTGACGTTCGGCTACGACTCGCAAGGGCTCGTCACGTCGATCACCGACGGCGACGGCAACGTCACACGCATCGAGCGCGACGGCGCCGGGAACCCGACCGCGATCGTCGCGCCGTTCGGGCAGCGGACGCAGCTGACCGTCGACGGCTCGGGCTACCTCTCGAGCATCACCGACCCGGACGGCAACTCCGTGCACCTGACGACGTCCTCCGACGGACTGCTCCAGAGCTTCACCGACCCGAACGGCGACCGGTCGGCGTTCACGTACAACAGCCGCGGCCTGCTCACGAGCGACACGAACGCCGCCGGCGGCTCCACGACGCTCGTGCGCGACAGCAGCACCCAGGGCGGCCACACGACGACGCAGACGACGGCGCTGGGACGGGTGACGCACCACACTGTCTTCACCGCGTCGGCCGCGAACGGATTCTTTGGCGCTGCGACGGCCACCCGCACGCTGCTCGACCCGGCGGGGAACACGACCACGCTGCACCGCGAGGGCGCGACGACGACGCTCTCCTCGCCGGACGGGACGACGACGCAGACCGTCGCCGGCGACAACCCGATCTTCGGCAGCGCGGTGCCGTACGCGGCGAGCAGCTCGGTGACCCTGCCGAGCGGCCAGTCCTTCGCGGTGAGCCGGTCGGAGAGCGTCGTCGGCGCGGATCCGAGCCAGCAGATCCCGTTCCAGAGCTTCACCAGCTCCGTCACCGTGGACGGGAACACGACGCAGACGCTCTTCGACGCCCTCGCCCGCATGAGCACGACCACGCTGCCGAGCGGCGCGACGATCACGACGCAGGTCGACGCGCAGCGCCGCCCGACCTCCGTGCAGGTGCCCGGCCTCGACACGTGGACGGCGACCTACGACGGCAACGGACGGCTGACGGCGGAAGGACTCCCGGGCCACCAGCTCCAGTACGGCTACAGCGCCGACGGGCTCGTGTCGACGATCACCGACCCGCTGTCGCAGGTGTCGCGCTTCGCGTACGACGCCGCGGGTCGACTCACGAAACAGACGCTGCCCGACGGTCGCTCCGTCTCCTACCGCTACGACGCGAACGGCAACGTACTTTCGGTCGTCCCGTCTTGGATGAGTGCGACGACCTACACCTACGACGACCGCAACCTGATGCTCAGCCGCAGCGAGACCTTCGGCGGCGCAACAACGTTCGCCTACGACAGAGACGGAGCGATGACGTCGCTGACCCGCCCGAGCGGGACGCAGCTGACATTCGGCTATGACAGCACCGGCCGCTCGACGACGGAGATGGACGCCGAGGGTACGACGACATTCACATACGGCACGGACAATCGCGTCCATTCGATTGCGCGCGACAACGGCACGCGGATCGACTACGGCTACGACGGCGCCCTGCCGCTCTCCGAGAAAGCGAGCGGCATCGTGAACGGGCAGGTCGCGCACACGTTCGACGAGTCGCAACACGTCGCCTCGATCTCGATCAACGGCGCCGCTCCAATCCCATACCGATACGACGTCGACGGCCAGCTGACGTCCGCGGGCGATCTTGAGATCGGGTACGTCTCCGGACAGGGGTCCGTGGACTCGCTCGGCCTGGGGAACACACAGACCGCACTCCAGCACG
>Ga0335077_10001789_pt1 | contig 25573 bp, 23 predicted proteins | sample Lox_Sample_31_FD_207151 | JGI IMG/M metagenome (GOLD analysis project Ga0335077, IMG submission 207151) | Soil microbial communities from Loxahatchee National Wildlife Refuge, Florida, United States - Lox_Sample_3.1 | ecosystem: Environmental > Terrestrial > Soil > Wetlands | place: USA... | reverse complement strand
TCCGCCGACTGCCCGATGATGATGGGGCCGGAGCCGAGGATCAGGATTTTCGAGATGTCAGTGCGTTTAGGCATTTAGCGGTTCAAGTTCTCCACGGAACTACACGAACCAGCGGGTCGCATGACAACTTTCAGAGGCTCTTGACATGTCTTGCTCTTCGTTGGGCGACTGATAACCAAAGGCTGTGCAGCGTCCCAGAAGCCGTTCAATCTAACGCGTATGGGACCTGCTTTTCCTCCTTGCACGAATCCAAAAGCAGGTCCCTCGACTGCGCTTCACAATCCGCTCCGCGAATTGCTCGCTCCGCTCGGGATGGCAGATGATGATGTCGTTACATCCGCGGGACGAGCATCTCAACCGGTTTCCCCCATTCTTCCGATAAATCCTCCCATATCGGGTTCAAGCGTTCGATCAAGAAAACCTTCTTAACACGATTCCACCGCTTGAGCTGCTTTTCACGAGCAATCGCGTTTTGCACACGGTCATAGGATTCGAAGTACACCAGCCGATGACAGCGGTATTGGCTCGAAAATCCCTTGATCAAATCTTGCTTGTGCTCGTACACGCGGCGTTCCAGGTTGTTGGTCACGCCGATGTACAAAACCCGACTCTTTGACGTCATCATGTAAACGTAGTACTTATGGCGTGCCATAACAGCAGGTCCCTCCACTCCGCCGTCGCTATGCTCCGGCTCCGGTCGGGATGACAGAGTTGGGCAGTGTCATCCTTTCCACTCCTCCATCAGCCTGACAAAATCCTTGAACAGATAATGCGAATCGTGCGGGCCGGGGCTGGCCTCCGGATGGTACTGCACGCTGAACAGCGGCAGGTTCCGGTGCCGCAAGCCTTCGAGCGTCGAGTCATTCAGGTCCATGTGGGTGAGTTCGACTTCGCTCATCGGCAGCGAATCGGGATCGACCGCGAAATTGTGGTTGTGCGCCGTGATCTCAACCTTGCCTGACTTCAACTGCTTCACCGGATGGTTGCCGCCGTGGTGGCCGAACTTCAGCTTGTAGGTTTTGCCTCCGAGCGCGATTCCCGTGAGCTGGTGCCCGAGGCAGATGCCGAAAATCGGCATGCGCCCCATCAGGCGGCGGATGTTGTCGACGGCGTACGTGCACGGCTCGGGATCGCCTGGGCCGTTGGAAAGAAACACGCCATTTGGCTTCAGCGCCATTACGTCTTCCGCGGGGGTCTGCGCAGGCACGACCGTCACCTTGCAGCCTTCGCCGCGCAACTTGCGCAAGATGTTCTGCTTGATGCCGTAGTCGTAGGCAACCACGTGAAAGCGCGTGGGCGCGTCTTTCACACCCACTACCTCCACTGGCTCATGCGACCGCTCGCCAACTTCCCACACGTAGGAGCGATTGGTGCTCACGACTTTCGCCAGGTCGGTACCATCCATCTTCGGGATCGAGCGCGCCTTCGTCACCAGCTTCTCCGCGCTGCTCTCGATGGTCGAAATCACACCCCGCATTACGCCGTGGTCGCGCAGGTGGCGCACCAGGGCACGGGTGTCGATGTCGGCCAGCACGGGAATCTTGAACTGCTCGAGATATTCTTCCGCCACCTGCTGCGAGCGCCAGTTGGAACTCACTCGCGAAAACTCGCGCACGATCAGGCCTTCGATATAGGGCCTGGTGGCTTCATTGTCTTCAGAATTGGTACCGTAATTGCCGATCTGCGGGTTGGTGAGAACTACGATCTGGCCGCAGTAGGAAGGGTCTGTGAAAATTTCCTGGTATCCGGTGATGGAAGTATTAAAAACGACTTCGCCGTAGCATTCGCCTTTTGCACCGTAGCCTTTGCCTCGGAAGACCGTGCCGTCTTCCAGCGCAAGGATTGCCTGCATTCCTGCTCCAGGGAGTGGATTTTGGAGATTTTAGCAGGGATGCGACGACGGAGGAAGGAAGAATTTTCCTCAGCCGCGGGCGCTACTCATTTTTCTCATTGTCATTTCCGAGTTCTTCGCCGCCGCGCAGCGTGGCGAGGAGGACGAGGGAGTCTGTTCTTTCCCCGATACCGGGATAGTCGTCAAAACACAAAGGGAATGAACCGCGTAGTCCGCCGCATGTACTCCTCGTGGCTCTCTCCCAGCGACGCTCGCAGCGCCCGCTCTTCCACGCGCACCCGATGAGCATAGGCCAAGCCGGCGGTCACTCCCAGGACGAGCGCGCTGAGCCAGTTCGTCAAACCTAGCTCGGCGCCGATGTGCATCATCATCCCGCCGGTGTAAGGAGAAAGCTTCGACGCTGGGTTGCGTGCGGGCACAAAACATGGATCACCGCGGGCAGGAGTGCCCGCCCCGCACTCATTTAACACGACCCATTTTGTCCATGGGCCAGTAGCCGAACACCGCTTTCCCGTAGATGAAATGGGAATCGACCGGACCGAAATCGCGGCTGTCGTTGGACATGTTGCGATGGTCTCCGAGCAGAAAATACGAACCCGCGGGCACCGCCACTTCGCCCATGGAGCGCTGATCAGCGTAGGCTTCCGAGACGTAGTCCTCCTGCAAAAGCTGGCCGTTCACAAACACCTGCCCAGCAGCAATGCGCACGTGATCGCCGGCCACGCCGATCACCCGCTTGATGAAACTCTTCGATGGGTCGCGGGGATAGCGAAAAACTACAATGTCGCCCCGTTCGATAGGCTCCAGTTTGTAGACGAACTTGTTGACGAAAATGCGTTCCTGATCGTCGAGCGAGGGCATCATGCTGGTGCCTTCGACCTTTACCGGCTGGTAAAGAAAAACGATGATGAAGCAGGAAATGGCAAGCGAGATAACCAGGTCGCGCAGCCAAACCGCCAGAATGGGGAGTGCTCGGCGACGAGGGGGGAGCAATTGGGGGACGTCGAGCGGTAGCGTATTCTCGGTTGGAGCGGGATTCAGGTCTCCTGCCATGTTTCTCTAATTTTATACGGATTGTCCAGCCTGTCTGCAGGGTTGTATCCGCACGTGGCAATCGCTTGGGCGATTGGCAGGTACCCGTTTGGCAGGGAGAGAACAGCCCCAAGTGCCGCTGCATGGCGGCGGTTTCGGTTACAATAGGGCGGAACGAAGAGAAGCTCAACATGTTGAAGCGCGGGTTGATTCTGTTCTGCTTGAGCGTCGCGGTGTTCGCGGTGTCGTCCCCATGGGCCAGCTCGCAGGAAGAGGGGTCTGTTCCGGCGTTTAATGCCCGCCCTCCGGCAAAGGGAAAGAAGCTTCCGCCCATTCTTGGGCCGGAACAGCTCTGGGGTGCAAACGCCCAAAACGCATTTCAGACGCACGCCTACGAGTTGGCAGCCAGGATTCCGGCCGTGCTGCACCAGCAGCCTTGCTACTGCTACTGCGACCGCATGGGTCACAACAGCCTGCACAGTTGTTTTGAAAACACCCACGGGGCACAATGCGCCACCTGCTTGAAGGAGCTCTATTACTCCTACACCATGACCAAGCAGGGCAAGACGGCGACCCAGATTCGCCAGGGGATCATCCGTGGGGAGTGGAAGCAGGTGGATTTGGGCACTGCTGCGTCCCTTAACTAGGCCTGCTGCCCAGTCACCGCATACGCTTAGCGCGTCTGCGGCCGCGCTCCAGACACAGCGGCCGGATTCTCTTCGGAGTTCAGCAGGGTGCCGCATTGACCGTTGGGCGGGCGGGCGTATATAACCTGCTCTGTCCGCAAGGTACGGGTGTTTTCCACAGGTTGATTTGTGAGGCCATAGCCGCAGCGGATCGGCAATGCTGCAGACGGCGCACGAAGCTGCGGGTAGTGGTTAAACAATCTCGGTGCAATATACAGAAAACAGAGGCATTTACGAAGAATCGAGGACGTGTTTTACAGATGGCCCAGAAGACATCACCAAAGAAGACGCTGGTCGAAGACCCACGTTTTTCACAGGCTGTGCAAAACTACGAGGCGGGCTTGCGTGCCATGCAGGAGCACAAATTCGACAAGGCACGTGGCCTGCTGCAGAAGGTGGCCGCCGGGCCCAGCAAGGAACTGGCCGACCGGGCGTCCGTGCATATCAATACTTGTAACCAACATGTGGAGAGGGCCGCGCTCCAGTTCAAGAATCCCGAGGAGCATTTCGACTACGCCGTCTCCCTCATGAACGTGGGGGACTACGTTGGCGCCCGCGAGCATCTGGAAAAACTGGCCAAGCAATCTCCCAAGGTTGACTACATTGCTTACGGCATGGCCGCACTGGAATGTTTGACCGGTCATGTGGAAGATTCGTTGCGGCAATTGGATGAGGCCATCCGCTTGAATCCCTCGTTGCGTTTTCAGGCCCGGAACGACTCGGACTTTCACAATCTGGCAGAAGACCCTCGATTTACGGAACTGCTCTATCCAGACCCTGGGGCTGAGCTTGCAGCGACTGGAACCCATCCTGGCGAGGAGTTGTAGGCAGGGCTGATGACGAACTCCCAGCGGCACCCGGCGCTGGTCCGGGAAAAAACTGCTGCGCAGCGCGGTCTCAGGGTAGTGGCCATCGGCGGCGGGACCGGTCTTTCCACTGTGTTGAAGGGACTGAAACGATACTCTCCCCATCATGGCTCCATTTTCAATTCCGACTTGAAAAAGGAAGAAGCAGTGATTGCCGAACTCGCGGCGGTGGTTACGGTCAGCGACGATGGCGGCTCCAGCGGCCGCCTTCGCAAAGAGCTGAACATGCTGCCGCCGGGCGATGTTCGCAACTGTATTGTCGCGCTCTCCGAAGACGAAGCCCTGCTTTCGCGACTGTTCCAGCATCGTTTTCTGAAGGGCTCCGGACTGGAGGGCCACAGTTTCGGCAACTTGTTTCTGGCGGCGCTCACCTCCATCACCACTGATTTCAGCGAAGCTGTGCGGCTCTCCTCGGAAATTCTGCTAACCCGTGGGCACATTTATCCCTCAACCACGTCGCATATCGAACTGGAGGCGCTGTTTGAAGACGGCACCCGGGTGCGTGGCGAAACCCAGATCAGCGCCAGCAAAGGAAGGATCTCGGAGCTGTTTCTGGTTCCGGCGGATCCGGAGCCACTGCCGCAGACGCTGGAGGCCATTGCTCGTGCCGACCTCATCACCATCGGCCCGGGGTCGCTGTTCACCAGCTTGATCCCAAACTTGCTGGTACGCGGAATATCGCAGGCGATCGTCAACTCGGCGGCGGTGAAGGTATATGTCTGCAACCTCATGACGCAGGCCAACGAGAGTCTGGGACTCACTGCCGCGGACCACATCCGCGCGCTCAACTCTCACGCCGAGGCGCAGCTTTTTGATTTCGCCCTCATCAGCCAGACTCCGGTCCCGCCTGAGATGAAGGCCAAGTACGCGCTGGAGGGCGCCACCCAGATCGTCAACGATCTGGATGCCATCGAAGCTCAGGGCGTCTGTCCGGTGCTGGGCAATTACCTCGATGATTCTCCCGTGGCCCGCCACAATACCGATCGTGTTGCCCGCGATCTAATTGAACTGGTCGCCCGGATGCCCAGCGGCGGCCGAACCAGCTGAGGCACGTTACTCCAGTCATCGGTGCAGCCATTGTGCAACCGCTGCGCGGTATATTCTGAAGCCATGCAGAAACACCGGGCTGAAAATCCACCTGCCGCCGCCCGCCTGGCGATCGCCATCATGGCCGCGGGCAAGGGCACGCGCCTTAAATCGAAGCTTCCCAAGGTGTTGCACGAAGTCGGCGGCAAGCCAGTGCTGGCACACGTTATCGCCGCAGCGGCTTCGGTCGTGCCGGCACAGGATGTTTACGCCATCATCGGCCATGAAGCGGATCGAGTCCGCGTGGCGCTCGCCTCCACGGGAGTGAATTTTGTCCTGCAGAAGGAGCAACGCGGCACGGGACACGCACTGATGGTCGCAGCGGAAGCCCTGGCTTCTTACGATCAAGTGATCGTACTCTCCGGCGACGCCCCCCTCATGACGCCGGAAACAATAGAGAAGCTGCGTGATTTTCATGGCGCGCAGCGTGCCAGCATGACCTTGTTGAGTGCCCGGCTGGAAAATCCCGCCGGCTATGGACGCGTCGTACGCAAGCGTCCAGAGAGCGCCGAAGTGAAGGCCATCGTTGAGCAGAAGAAGCTCACGCGCGCGCAGGAGAAAATCGCTGAAATCAACGCCGGCTTTTACGCCTTCAACGTGAAACAGCTTTACCGTTATATTGCCAAGATCAGTACCGATAATCCTCACGGCGAGTTTTACCTCACCGACATGGCGGAGATCTTCGTAAAAGCCAAGGAGAAGGTGGTGGCCGTGGAAGCGCCAAATCCCCACGAAGTCCTCGGAGGAAACACTCGCGCGGAGCTGTCAGAAATTGATCAACATATGCGCGCCGCCAAATGCCGCCAACTAATGGCCGACGGTGTGACTATTTTCTTTCCGCAAACCTGCCTGATTGATACCGATGTGGAGATCGGTGAGGACACGGTCATCGAGCCGTTCGTGCAGATTCTTGGCAACTCGCGCATCGGCTCCGACTGCCGCATTCGCTCTTACAGCGTGATCCGCAACAGCCAGATTGAGGACCGCGTGCTGGTACGCCCCGGCTGCATGCTGGAAGATGCGCATGTCAAGGCTGGAGCCCTTCTTGGTCCGTACTCCAACCTGCGGCCAGGGAGTGAAATCGGCGAGGGTGCGCATGTGGGTAATTTCGTCGAGACGAAGAAGACCCGCCTGGGAAAAGGCTCCAAAGCCAACCATCTCACCTACCTCGGAGATGCGGAAATCGGAGAGGGCGTGAACATCGGGGCCGGCACCATCACCTGCAACTATGACGGAGTTCATAAGCACAAGACCGTCATTGAAGACGAGGTTTTCGTGGGCAGCGATTCCACGCTGGTGGCACCCGTGAAGCTGGGCAAGGGTGCCTACGTGGCGGCAGCCTCCTGCGTGACCGACGACGTACCCGCCGACTCTCTGGCTCTCGGCCGAGCCCGCCAGATCAACAAAGAGGGCTGGGTGAAGCAGCGGCGCGAAGCCAAGCAGGCCAACGCAGCCTCCGAACGCAAGTAGAGTGCAGCGGAGACTCCGGCTCTGCAATCACTCGTCTGCGTCTTCGGGGTCCCCTGTGGTTAAATCTCTCTCAGCATGAAACTCCTCATTTTGGTGCAGCACCGGCTCGACCTTTGGAACACTCCTGCATGGTTTCCGCAAAGGTTGGAGAAAGATTTCCCTCAAGTAGAGGCGGTGAGCCGCGACAGTTACGATTCTGCGGAGAAGGACCTGCAAGACGCTGAGGTTTTAGTGAGCTGGTCGCTGCGCCCCGAGCAGTTCCGGACGGCCCGAAAACTGCGCTGGGTGCACTCCCCGGCAGCTGCGGTTCACCTTTTCATGTTTCCCGAGTTCATCCAAAGCGACGTGCTGCTGACCAACGCCCGCGAAGTACACGGCCCGGTGGTGGCAGAGCAAGTAATGGCGATGATCCTCGCTCTGGCGAAGCTGCTGCCGCAGGCGGTGCGATTCCAGTTGAAGCACGAGTGGGGGCAGGATGCTGCCTGGACAGCTCGTCCGCGTATCCGGGAAATTGAGGGCGCTACGTTGGGGCTGCTCGGATTGGGCAGCATCGGGCGAGGAGTGGCCACGCGGGCGGCAGCGCTCGGAATGCGGGTGATGGGCGTGCGGGGAAACCCTGAAAAAGGGGTTCCCGCGGGTGTGCAGCAGGTGTTTCCAATGGCGCAGCTCGATGATGTGCTTGCGCAATCTGACTATGTCGTGCTCAGCCTCCCCGTGACCCCGGAAACGCGTGGCCTGATGAATGCCGACAGGCTGGGCCGCATGAAGCGCGATGCCTGCCTGGTCAACGTGGGCCGGGGGCCCCTGGTGGACGAGGTAGCGCTCGCCGAGGCGTTGAGAAATCGCACAATCGGGGGCGCCGCACTGGACGTTTTTGAGAAAGAGCCGCTACCGGCGGATTCAGCGCTTTGGGGCCTGGAGAATCTCCTGATTACCCCGCATACCGCGGGTATGACTGAGAAGTTGTGGGAACGGCATTACGTCCTGATTGCGGAGAACCTGCGGCGTTACCTCACCGGCCAGCCGATGCTGGGACTGGTGGACAAGCGTAGGGGATACTGACAACTTGTGCTTTGAATTGGTTGGCCCGCAGCGGATTCTTATCATGCGAACTGTGCGTTCTCTGCGGTGATGCATTCGCCGCAAGGATGGCAGAGGGTGCCGCACTCGCAGGCATATTCTCTTAAGATACGGCAGCTTCCATGACACAGAAACTTCACGTTTTCGCGCTCGCAGTCGCCCTCATCCTTCGGTGCACCGCCTATGCCGAGTTGCGCAAGCCCACTCCGGCGGAACAGCAGGTGCTGAACAAATACGCTACTGTCATCAATAAGGTGCTCGATCAGTTCCAGAGCGACGACTGGAATGAGAGCGTTGACTACTCGGTGGATGACGAGGTCCAGGTACACCCGAATTCAGGCAGGCCGCTCGACGTGGACGAGATGTTCCAGCGCAGCTACAGCGTGCGCCCCGGATCGGACCGTTTCAAGCGACTGGTGCAGCCGGTGATCGAGAAACTGCAGCACGAACCCGATCCCAGCAAGAAGGCCGAAATCACCAAAGGGGTTCAGAATCTGATGCGCCTGCGGGTGGAGGTCCACTACAACAGGGAGAGTATTGGCTTCGATCCCCCGCCGGCGGCGAACACTGATTTACATCTTGAGGGAACCGCGTTCGCCTACAAGGTGAACGAGAATCCCGACAGCCATGGCGAGTCTTACCTGCTGGCTTTCGGAAGTTGGGGCCAGCTGAACTGGGACGCGCAGCACCGCTGGTACCACTTCCGTTTCGCTCATCCACAGAACACACCCTATATCGAGAATATCGAGATCCGAATCTACGGCGCGCCTGACCGAATTCAGGAACTACTTCACACCGTGGATTGGAAGCAGGTCAACGAGGCGCTGACCCGTTAGGCTGGCAACACAGTTTTCAGTGTTGGCCAACGAGGAACGGGAAACGGCTGTTGTGAATCAGGCAAGGTCGAGACTAGTTGGGCAGAGGTCCAGTGACTCGTCCGAAGGCCTTGGCGATGTCCTGTGGTGTCTCGGCTTTTTCCAATAGAACCTTGATCCTGGTGAGGATTGCAGGGTCGAAGTCATTCGTCCACCGCCACAGGTACTCGAGGGTATATTTGGCAATCAAGAGTTCCAGTTCTTCGACGCTGAAACTCCCGATCTGCCGGCTGCGTTGTCCAGAACCTACATCCATGGCGTCAGACTAGGGGTTTTGTCCCGAGAGGTCCAATACATAATTCTTCTGGGCAGGATAAGTTCTGTTTGGGCTACGAACATTTATTGCACTCCTGGTAAATCATCGTCCAGGAATTCAGTGTGTGGCCGGGTAACGGTCTGCTCCTGGAATGGCAGCTGGACGCCGAGGTTGCGCTGCGAAAGCGGATCGTACGGTTCGGCAAGTCTCTCCGTCGCGGAAATGCATCTCAATGATTAGAGGTAAAATCAAGACAGGCAATGAACAGGAGTTCCCGAGCGTTTTTCCTCGTCTTCGTTACTGCGGCGGTTTTCGCACAGGTGCCGTCGCCATCAACTTCGCCAGGTCAGGCAGCAAGCCCGACCATCCCCGCAGAGCCGAACCCTCCGGCCCAAGCGTCTAATCAGTTCCCCGCCGGAACACTGATCGCTACCGAGCTATCCAAATCCCTGGACGCAAGAAAGGCTAGGGTCGGCGACAGGGTTGAAGCCAGGACTTCCATGGCCGTGTTATCGCACGGAAAAGTGCTGATTCCCAATGGCGCGAAGATCATCGGCCATGTGACCGAGGCCAAGGGCCGCGCCAAAGACGCCCCGAATTCATCGCTAGGGATCTCCTTCGATCGTGTGCTGATGAAAGACGGCCGGGACATTCCATTACGGACTACGGTGCAAGCCATCGGCCGCCCGCTGCGGAGCCTGCTTCCCGGAGGGTATCCGACGGTGGATTCTCAGGATGTCTCCCCGGCAGACATGCCTTCGGGTCCAGTGGGAGTGACTTCCCGTTCGGCAAATCCCTATCCTCCGGGCACAACACCTGGCTCCGATAACGCAGCCGCCCACATCTCTACGGTGGCTCCTCTCGGTCCCAATAGCCAGGGTGCGGTGGGGATGAGGTGGCTCTCGCTAAGCAGTTCTCCGGAAGGCTCGGTGGTCAGTTCCACCACGGAGAACGTGCATCTTGACAGCGGAATGCAACTGTTGCTGCGTGCCCAGTGAGGGGCATTTGCCGCATCTAATTCCCGAGGTTCAAACCGCATGAGACTTGGGATTTTATCGTCTTGTTGATGCTCGCCCAGATTTCTCGGGCAGCGCATTGTCCCACCATCGAAGCCGAGAGCAAAACTGCTCTGCTTGAGACCGAAAATGCATGGGCTGAGGCTCTGCAGAATCACGATGTGAATGGAGTCGGGTGCATTCTCACTGACGCATTCGAAGATGCGGGTACCGACGGCAAGGTCAGCAATGGTGCTGAAGTTCTTGCTCATATTCCGCATCGTCGCCCAGTAGTAACCACCTGAGCGGGATGACGGCCCACCTTTACGGCGAGAGATCGGCTACGGGGAGTGAATACGGTCGTGGATGCCGAAGGCAACGAACTTGCCAAGGTGGGGTTCACGGACATCTTTCTCTTTCGCGGTGGACGATGGCTGGCACTTGCAGGGCACGAGACCCTGATAACTGCGCCGGCGAGATAGGACGGCCCGGGCAGCGCAGGTGGTTCCTTCCATCGGATTCATGGCGGGTTGCTACTACAACTTTGTGAGTCCTTATGTTTCAATCACATACACAATTATTCTCAAGGAAGGTTTTAATCCATTCGAGCATCGCCAAATGGCACTCTCATGCTTTATAAGAGAAGGGTTGTCAGGTAGTAGTCCCTGGGATTAGACACGAACAAACCCCCCAACCCAAGGGCCTTGTTTCTCCCCCGAAAGCTGAAAATTCAAATTGTCCTGCGGCACATACCGGCAGGATTGTCTGTACCCAGGTTGTCAGCGGTGTTTCGTTATTTCTTCGCTATGAGGACCCTATGAAGCCATTCGTCGTCCGGCCGACCCGAGTATTTCTGTTCTTATTTTCCCTGGTTATTCTGACAGCGGCCATCCCCGCCGCAGTGGCGCAGACTGCCACGCTGTCGCCCACGTCTCGGGCTTTTGGCAGCGTCGGGGTCGGGAGCCCAAGCGCCACCCGGACCTTTACTCTCAGAAACACCGCTACGACCGCACTCAGTGTAAGCAGCATCAGCACCAGCGGCGACTTTTCTCAGACCAACACCTGCAAGAGTTCGGTGGCAGCCCGGGGAAATTGTGTTATCACGGTGACGTTCACACCCACCGCGACCGGGGCGCGGACCGGGACTCTCACCGTCGTCGATGGTGCCGGGACTCAGACCGGGAGTCTGCAAGGGACGGGCGTAGCGCCGCTAACGGCCAATCCGGCTTCACGCTCCTTCGGCAACACGGCTCTGGGAACGACCAGCGCCAGCAAAACATTCACTCTCACAAACCACACGAGTGCAGCCTTGCCAGTCACCATCACGCCGAGTGCAGGATTCGTGGAAACCGATACCTGCGCCGGCTCGGTCCCTGCCAGTGGCACCTGCACGATCAATGCGGCGTTCTCGCCTACCACAGCCACGGCCCAGACGGGTAGCATCACAGTCAGTTACTCCGGCTTTGGAAGTCCCCTGTCTCTGAGCGTAACGGGCACGGGAATCGCCCCGGTAACCATTTCGCCGGCCTCGCTGGCGTTCAGCACTACACTGCGCGTGGGAACTCCCAGCAACGCCAAAACGGTCACGATCCGGAACCGGGCGACTGTGGCTCTGAACATCCAGAGCATCGTGGCGAGCCCGGCATCGTATGCGCAGACCAACACTTGCGGGACCTCGGTGCCGGCCAGCGGTACCTGCACGGTGACCGTCATCTTCACCCCCGCCACAGCGGGAAGCATTCCAGGAACACTCACCATCAGTGACAGCGCGTTGGGTAGCCCGCAAATTGTCAGCATGACTGGCGGAGGCGCGGTGAATAACCTGCGCTCCATCGCAATCACGCCTGCCAATTCCTCCGTAGCTAAAGGCGGCCAGTTGCAGTTCAAAGCTACGGGAACCTATGGAAACGGAACCACGGGCGACGTGACTACCGCCGCTGTGTGGACTTCCAACTCTGCCGCGGTCACTATCGGCAGCAACACCGGCCTAGCTATCGGAGTCACCACCGGCGGCACAGCCACGATCACAGCGACGGTCACGGGCACGAATACGGCTAGCGGATCCGTCGCCAGCACGACCAGCGTCACTGTCTCCAGCGCAGCCCTTGCCTCCATCGCCCTCTCCCCGGCGACGGCGAGCATCGCTCCTGGCGGCACCCAGCAATACACGGCAATGGGAACCTACACCGACACCACGTCCGCTCCTTTGGCGGCGAGCACGCTGACCTTCGGTTCTGACAATGTCGGCGTCGCGACCATTAGCACCAGCGGTATGGCGACCGGCATTAACGGCGGCACCGCCAATATCCGGGCGGCCTTTGGTACGATCACATCACCCACGGTTCCCCTCACCGTCACCGGCCCGACGCTTCAGTCGATCACGATCGCTCCCGCAAACCCGTCGATCCAGAAAGGTTCGACACAACAGTTCACTGCTACCGGCAACTACAGTGACGGCACGCACCCGGACCTGACCACGCAGGTGACCTGGTCGGCAGCGCCCGCGGCAAACGCAACTATCAGCAACGCAGCCGGCAGCCAGGGACTCGCCACGGCCCTAGCGGTTGGGCCGATCACGGTGTCAGCTTCGTGGGGAGGGGCGACAGTCCAGGCCAGCGTGCCTGCCACGGTGACGCCGCCGCCATTAACTTCCATTTCCGTATGTCTGGGTGCCTCTCCTTGCAGTACCAGCACGGCCCCGGTCGGGGTTACGCTGGGACTCAACGGAACCCAGCAACTGACGGCGGTCGGCACCTACGCGGACAACACCACGCAGGACCTCACCAATACCGTCGCGTGGACGTCCTTCAACACTTCGCTCGTTACGGTCAGCCCCACCGGCATGGCGACTGTGATTGGCTTACAGTCCAGCTCAACAGCGGTGGCCGTCTATGCGACTTCCGGGACGATTACCACGTCCCAGAACTCGAACACTGTGTTCATCAGCGCAGACCCCTCGATCGCGATCACTTGCCCGTCACCGACCATCGATATGAAACTGCTGCTGGTCAACAACAGCGCAGCGGGGTACGCGGACGTGGCAGGTATCCAGCAGATCCTCGATTTCGTTGGAACGCCTTACACGGTAATGGAGTACTCAGCGGTTACGCCGAGTGTCCTATCGGACGGCGCCTGCCATGGTTTCTACCAGGGCATCATCATGGCCTTCGGGAACGACATCTATGGCAGCAACAGCTCTCTGTACACCACGCTGAACAAGTACGAAACCACTTTCAAAGTCCGGCAGATCAACTGGTATTTCAATCCCACGCCCGACTATGGCTTCAACTACGCGGCAACCACGGTTCCTGCCAGTACGACGAGCAGCTACTCCGCCAACTTCACCACCGCGGCCGCGAGCGTGTTCCCCAACATCAACACTCTCACACCGCTCTCCATATCGGGAGCGTTCATCTACCTGTCACCTCCCTACACTCCCGCGAGCGGCACGGTCACACCCTTGCTCACCGACGCGGGCGGGAATGTTCTTTCCGCCATCTACGCACCAGGGAACGGACCGGAAATCCTCAGTCAGACCTTTGACAGCAGCCAGTATCTGACGCACAACCTGGTGCTGGCGTACGGTCTGCTCAACTGGGTCACGAGGGGCGTTTTCCTGGGCGATTACCACGTGTACGCCTCCGCCCAGGTGGATGACTTCTTCATCAACGACTCGGAGTGGATCCCGAGCACGACCTGCCTCACCAATCTGGTGGCCAAGGACCGTACGGCGCCGGACGCTTCCAACCTGCCGGTGTTCCGCATTACCTCGAATGACATGACCCAGCTGGTGGCATGGCAGAACAGCGTGCAGAACGATCTCTCCGGCCTGTTCCAACCGTTCAAGTTGACCATCGCCTTCAACGGTGTGGGCACAGTCGGCAACGGCGACTGGACCGGCCTTACGGCTCCGATCATCTCGGCTTCGGCCAGCGGGGGCGTTGCCTCCTTTGTGGCGCAGGCCTTCTCGGGCCAGGTCGGGCAGACGGCGACCGTAGCGGGAACGACGAACGGCATGGATGGAACTTACGTCATCACCTCGGTGACGCCGAGTGCCAGCTTCACGCCGCCCAGGACCACCTTCACGGTGGCCTTTGCCGGTGGCAACAAGACCTCAACCAGTCAGACTGCGGCAACCGTAAGTGTTCCGGATGACCTGGTGGCAAACCTCGCGAGTTACGAGGCAGCTTTCCACTGGATCAGCCACACCTACAATCACCCGAGCACTCTGAACGGTTTGTGCCAGAGCACTCCGACGGGAACAAACCCTGACGGGAGCAAATGCAGCGACCTTGCTAACGGCGGCAATCCGACGGACGATATTGACCTGGAGATTCTCACCAACCGCTGGGTTGCTTCTGATCCTAACGCTCTTCCCGCCTGGCCGGCTTTGGATAGCGACTCCAGCGACACCGCGGGCTTGAAGCAGCTGCACTTCACCGACTTCAATTCGGAGAACATCGTTACCCCGGGCGTAACCGGTTTGAACGATCCCAACGTCCCGGGTTATCTGTACACCGATGGCATCCGGTTCGCGGTAAGCGATACCTCAGTGATTGGCCAGCCCAACAACGGGCCGAACCCGTCGCCGAACGTGGGTATCGTCAGCATGTTCAATGGCGTGCCGACCGGCATCTACGAGGTGCCCCGGTATCCCAATGACATCTTCTACAACGCGGCGACTTGGGCGGATGATACGGCCGAATTCCAGTGCATCTACCAGAACTACGTGCCACCGTACGTGACCCCGGTGCCCGCGCCAGCCCCGGTCTATCCGTACCAGGGCTACAACGCGTCGCAGATCCTGGACTTCACCAGCGGGATCTTCCTCACCAACATGCTGAAGGGGGACATGAATCCGCAGATGTTCCATCAGCCCGACCTGCACTTCTCGAATAACTACTCGGCGCTGACGGCTGCCGGACCGGCGAATCAGGGTACGGGCACGCCGTTCCCGCCGGTACCGATTCCCGGACTGACGCCGAGCAGCGTTGGGTCGCTGATCAGCGACACTTACAACCTGACGTTCAACAAGTACAAGGCTGTGTACAAACTGCCTGTACTGAGTCCAACACTCGACCAGACGGCGCTCGCTATGCAGAGTCGTAACAGCTATAACCTGTCGGGCGTCTCAGCCAGCCTGTCGGGCGCGCCGGGCTCGCAGACCATTAACATTACGGTCACGAATCCGGCCGTCATCCCCGTCACCGGACTGGCGGTCAGCGGTCTGCCGACGCAAACCGCACTGGGTCAGCCGGGACTGGAACTGTACGGTGGACAGAACATCTCGCACATCCAGTTCACCACGGGAGGGACGCAACAATATCCAGTGCACTAGACAGGAGACCCTCCCCAACCAGCAGCAGAAACCTGGAACTGCAAAGGCCCCGCGAAAGCGGGGCCTTTTCTTCGTCGATGGTCATCCCACGTCAGCGCGAATCAGAGTCAAAGCCCCGTAGGGACAGCCGCCTCGGCTGTCCGGCGGAGCGAAACTCCGCAGCATACCTTCGGCTCGCATCAGAATCCGAAATTAAGGTGATGGCCCTCGAAAACGGGCGCAAGCCTGGGGCAGGCCACGCTATTCCCTGAGTGGCGCGAAAATACCGTGAAGTGCTATGATGCCCGCCGTCACCCGGGCCCCGTACCCAGAATGGCGCTAGCTGCGGCTTGTTTCAAGTTTGGGCGTCCCCCTCGCACAACTTCCAGAGCGGCTTAACGCAGGTCACTTTCCGAGTACCTCGATACCATAGGATCTTCACGCACATTCAGAATAGGAGTGCCACGATGAAGTCAAAGCAATTCGCAAAAACCTGGGGAGTTCTCGCTGCGATGATTCTGATCGCCTTTGCCGGCGTCATGATCAGTTCTCCCCGCGTACGAGCCAACGATGACCGGGATACAGACCGAGGTCGGGATGCCCGGGATCGCGACCAGGATGATTCAAGAATCGAGCGCGGTTTTGCTATAGCGCCCGTCCCGTTGAATCTGGAAGGAAAGGACCGGAAACTGGTGGGGCTGGGCAGCTATATCGTCAACGCAGTAATGCCCTGCGACGAGTGCCACTCGGCGGGCACTGCTACGCAATATGCGCCCGGCGGTAATCCTTATTTCGGTCAGCCGAAGATGATCAATCCCGCTACCTACCTTGGCGGCGGTAGAGATTTCGGCGCGGTTCCAGCAACCGGAACCACGCATATCATCTCGCGCAACTTGACGCCGGACAAGACCGGGCTTCCCATCGGGGGCCGAACGTTTGCGGAGTTCGTTCAAATCATACGTACCGGCGTAGACCTCGATCACCTGCACCCCACCTGTTCTGCAACCGTGACTACTGACTGCCTGCCGCCGCCGTTTGACGGTGACCTGCTGCAAGTCATGCCGTGGCCTGCCTATAAAGACATGACGCACCATGACCTTCGGGCGATCTATGAATATCTCAAAGCAGTCCCCTGCATCGCAGGCCCGCCTGCGCCCAGCGTGCTGCACAACGATTGCGAGTAGCCGTGGTGATGAACTCCCCGGAGAAAGAACTCCGGGGAGATTCCTCTATCCGCCCCAGTCTGAGAACATCGATTCCGTCCTGGACAAGCCGGGTGCAGCTTTAGCTGTGCCGCTTCTGCTGGAGTATTCACCCCACGCACCCGTGCGGCCGCAACTGCTACAAACGCCGGTATCACCTTTGCACAGGTTTTCCACAGCCCCACTGTGGAAAACTTGCCGGGTAGGAAACCCCCGTCTGAGAGGGACGGCCTGTCATGACATGAATGTCTTGACATAGTCGTCATGACGATATGTTCCACGTGGAACATTCAGGCCTTTTGGCCCCCAGTCGTTCCGGTGCCCCACTGCAAGCTGACCTTTGATGTTTGGCGCTGGTTGTGACGGGCAAGCCCCCAAACAAAGCAAAGGGACGCCATCTCAGGCGTCCCCTCCACATTCGAATCGCTCACCGGCGGCCCCAGTACGGGCGCGGTCCCACATATCCGCGAACCACTACACGGCCGGGATAGTACGGGCGATAGTAACCATACGGCCTCCACGGACGCACATATGCGGGCGCATACACATAAGGCCGCGGATAGGCGTAATATCCCACGTACGCACGCGGCGCATAGACGTATGGATACGGATAAACCGGACTGGGGTACACCGGACCTACCGACACACCCACCGCAACTCCGGCGTTGGCGTGGGTGGGATTGATAAGAACGAACATCGCTGCCAGCGCAAAAATGAATAGTGCAGTTTTCTTCAGCATTTTGGCTCCCTCCGTCCTACGTGATGGATAAACCCGAAAACCGCGGGAAAGTTGCAAGCGGCAGGGAGACGATTAATGCTGTGTGAGCAAGGGTATGGCTTGTGGTTACGAAAGATTACAGATGAAAGGAGGGCTCCTGGCTGCTAGCTTCCAGATCACTGCCACGCGGTGGTTGAAGCCGCGCCTTTCAAAGCGTCGACGCCTGATTCTGCAGAATCCTGCGCGCAGCAACACCGGCTTTCTGCGTGTTCGCCTCGAGTGCGGCCAGGCGGATCAAAGCAGGACCTACTGGCTCACCTGCGACACTTTCTGGCCGATCATGATCGCGTCCTGCATTTGCTGGAACAGATCGCCGATTGCAGATGGCGAGTGCGAGACGAATATTGTGTTGCTCTTGGCCTGCGCCCCGATCTCTTTCATGGTATCCAGATATTGGGTCACCAGCACCAGCATCATCACGTCTTTCGGCGTTGTGCCTTCAACCGCAGCGGAGAAGGCTTCCACAGACTGCTTCAGCCCCTCGATGATCGCTTTGCGCTGGTTGGCAATTCCCTGCCCTTGCAGGGCCTTGCTCTCCGCCTCGGCCTCCGCCTGCTTCACCTTGAGGATCTTCTCTGCTTCCCCGCGGGCGCTGGCCGCTACCTGCTCGCGCTGCGCGGCATTGATCTCGTTCATTGCGGCTTTCACCTTTTCATCCGGTTTAATGTCAGTAACCAGGGCCTGGTCGATGGCGTAACCATAGGTTTTCATCACATCGCTCAGGCCCGCCTTGATGGCCACTGCGATGTCGGATTGCTGCAGGAACGCATCGTCCAGATTCATCTTCGGCACGTGGCCGAGAATGACGTTGAAGACGTAGGAGGCAATCTGCTGTGTCGGGCTGGCCAGCTTGTAGAACGCTTCATACACGTGCTCGGGAATGACATGGTACTGCACGGAGACAGGGATTCTTACGAAGACGTTGTCCTTGGTCTTGGTTTCCACATCGAGCGCAAGCTGCTGCACGCGCAAATCCATGCGACCGGCGATCTGGTCAAGCCAGGGCAGCTTGAAATTGATGCCGGCGTTGGCCACGCGCAGGAAGCGGCCCATGCGCTGAATGACGACAGCCTCGGCGGTCCTCACCTGGAAGAAGCCACTGAGAATCGTGCCCAGAATAAACAGCGCGGCGATGCCGTAGAAGAAGTACAAGAAGGCCTGCGAGACTGCATCCATGGCGTTACTCTCCTCTGCAGAGACAGGCGGGGCGAAAGCGGCGCCGCCGGAATCGGAGGCATCATAGCTTGCCATGTGGTGGCCGACAATCGGAATCAACGTATTTTTCAGGTTCCTGGTCGTCGAACAGGCGCTGAAGCGCGGGAAGGCTAAGAACGCTCGCCGATGCAGGAAAGAGCGGAAATGACAGCTTCACTTTGTCTTCAGCTCAATCCCTGGCTCCGGTGATGGTGTCGTACATTGCTTGCGGCGCGCTCCTTCGAGGAAGGCCTCCACGCTGTCAAGAGTAAGTCTCTCCGTCTTGCGGGCAAAGCCGATTCCGGCGAAATTCATGTGGCTTGCGCCATCAATCACGCCCAGCCACTTACAGCCTGGCCGCAGGCTCTCGAAGGGAGTGGTGCGCCACTGCCATGGACCCTCCAGGCCCGTATCGCGGGTGCCGGTAAGCACGTAGAGCGGCTTATGAATGCTGCCCCAGGCGTTCTCCGGAAAGATCGAGCCCGGCCCGGAAGGAGAAACGGCAATGTAGGAGTCGAAGCGGTCTTCCCCCTGTACGCCGAGTTTGTTGCGCGCGCCCGCTTCGAACATCACCGTGTCCGATCCCATGGAATGCCCCAGCAGGGCTTTATACGGACGCGGACACCGCCTCCCGGCCCACTGCAGAGCGGCGGTAACGTCCATCAGGCGGTCGCGATGGAGAACGGGATCGGTGACCATTTCCTTCAAGCCGCCATGCAGGCCGGACTCCCGCACGTCGCCACGCAGCGTGGCCGGGCCGCTCTCGGCGTGGCCGATCACGATCGCCAGCCAGCCGTGGTCGCGCAGACCTTCTGCGAGGTAAGAATAGCCGTTCTCAGTTCCACCCGCGCCCGGAGAAATCAGGGCCGGCGGAGCACAACCTTGCGGCTTCGGGGAATAGACGCGCAAGGAAGTCTGTGCGCCATCGGGACGAGCTGACTTCGCCAGTTCCTGAGCGGCGGCTGACTTGCAGAGCAGAAGAACCATCGCAACCGCGAACGAAATCGAACCGTGGAGCGGCTGCCGCGTGATCACTTGGAGCCCTTCTGCGGAAGACTGGCGCCGCCGGCTTCCGACTGGGCCGAGCCTCCAAAGAGCCATCGGAATATTGCGATCACCAGCAGCAGGAGGCTGAGAATCATTGCTCCCAGACCAGCCAGTGCCAGTCCGCCACTGGCCGAGCCACAGAATTGAACCGCCGTGGAACTCAAGGGAATCCCAAGGTTCACACTTGCAGTTCCGTGCCAGCGCCAGGCGATACAAACAATACCCAGAACAAGCATCAGCCCTGAGGTAACGAACCACAGCTTGGATTTCATGCGGCTAAGGATAATCCACGGGGTGTTTATCCGAAAGTACTGCGTGGGCGCGGGGACCCACACGAGCTGCTGACGAATTAGTCGGAGTAGTAGCCGTCTCTGGTTTGCACGGAGAGGTCCTTCTTTTTCACAGAGAGTTGAATTCTGTGATAAGTGCCGGCGGCACTGGTTCCGCGGTCGGGTGTGTAGCCGAGATTGTACTGATGGCGCAGCTCATCCTGAATCTGCGCGTAAATCTGCTCGATTGGCTCTTTCTTGGAGACCTCGAACAGGCGCCCGCCGGTCTCGTGGGAAATCCGCTCCAGAATTTTCTTCCCGTCGGGTCGTTCCTCTTGAGGATATCTGCGGCCGCCTCCGCGGCCCATTCCTCCGCCGCCCATAGGACCGCCCATACCGATGTGGGGGCCGCCGAAGCCGTGATGATCACCGTATGCTTCGTCATCTTTGAAGAGTATGGAGTAGACCACGGTGTCGGAGCGCTGGGCAGTCTCGATGGCGGTGTCGAGCGATTCCTTGCTGCCGCGGTCCACGCCATCGGAGAGCACGATGAGGGCCTTGCGTCCCTGCTGCTTTTTCATCATTTCATCGGACGCTAGATAAACTGCATCGTAAAGCAGCGTGCCGCCGCCTCCCCAATGCCTGCCGGAGCCACGTCCAGAACCCCTGCCAGAGTCCGGATCGTTCCCCGGAGAGCTGTTGCCACCGGTGCGCGTCAACTGAGGGGAGTCCAGCTGCCCCAAGGCCTCCTCCATTTTCTCGTGCGAGGAAGTCAGGTCCTGCAGAAGCTCAACTTCCCGGTCGAAGTGGATGAGAAACGCCTTGTCCTTATCTTCCCGCACCATTTCGTCGAGAAAGCTGTGGCTGGCGCTGCGCTCCTGCGGCAACACGCGGCGCTGGCTCATGCTGGTGTCCACCAGCAGGCCGAGCGTGAGCGGGAGGTCGGACTCCCTGGTGAAGTAGTGCAGGGACTGCGGACGACCGTCTTCTTCGAGGTTGAAATCGTCCTTGGTGAGGTCGTTGACGATCTTTCCGTGTTTGTCCCGCACCGTAGCCAGCACGTTTACCACCTTGACGTTGACGGAGATGGTTGTGGCCGGCTTGGCGGATGGCGAGGTTGCGGGGCTATTGGCGGCGGACGCGCCGCTTGCTGACTGATTGCCCGACTGCGCGACGGCGGTGCGGACACTTCCCGGTAGGACCGCCCAGACCATCAACCCAACGATCAGGACCACGACAGACGGTTGCTTTGCGATTCGCTTGAGAGACGACATACTTCCCTTCCAGTCAGGATGGCCGTTTGGAGATTTCTGCGATGCGGCCGCCCCGCAGGTACAGCACGACCGAGTAGGACGCCCTGTTGGATGAGAATCATACCCGGTCATTGCGGGTTGCGAGCCCGATCGTAAAAATTTGTAAACCAGGCCGAAGCGGGAATATCTCCCGGTGGTGCCTGGACAGTCTGAATCGTCGCTCGTGAACCGTCACACGAGTTCAGGACGCGCCTGAAATGATTACCACGGATTCTCCCGAGGCCCCTTCGTCATTGACAGCCTTTACATCGCCGGGATAGCGTGGGCCGCTGTTCGGGATTTGCAAGTGAAACTGAGAGTGGAGGATACATGCGATCAAGATTGTTGGGAGGCGGAGCCACACCGGCTGTGAGGGGGGCGCTTTTCCTGATTCTGGCGGCGAGCGCGTTGAGGGCACAGGACCCGACGAAGGTTGAGCCCACACACTACAAGCTGGACTTCGAAAATGAGCACGTCCAGGTGGTGCACATTCACTACGGTCCGCACGAGAAATCGTCAATGCACTCCCATCCCGCCGGAGTAGTGGTGAATATCACGGATGCGCACCTTCGCTTCACGGACGGGAGCGGCAAGGTTCAGGAGGTCTATTCGAAACAGGGTGAAGCACGGTGGTTTCCACCTCTGAAACACGTAGTGGAGAATCTCGGCGACAAAAGCTACGAAGGCGTGTACATCGCGGTGAAGAACGGACGCTCCGCGTCAAAATAACCAGGCTACCGACCCATGCGCTCCCGCGCATCACTGTTTCGGGCCGCCAGGCAGACAGGCTCGAACCGGAGAGACATGCAGCCCTTCGAATTGATTCCAGGGCATTTCTGAATCGTGCCTTTGCCGGGTGGCATCAAAGCCGCATGGAATATCGACAACTCGGCGGATCGGGACTAAAAGTCCCCGTGCTCAGTTTCGGCACCGGTACCTTTGGCGGAGGAACCGAATTCTTCCGTGCCTGGGGGCAAAGCAACGTACAAGAGGCCACTCGGCTGGTTGATATCTGCCTGGAGGCGGGCGCCAATCTGTTCGACACGGCGGATATCTACTCCAACGGACTGTCCGAAGAGATTCTGGGAAAGGCCATTGCCGGCAAGCGCGACAAAGTTCTAATCTCCACCAAAACGACGTTTCGCTTGGGCGACGGGCCTAACGACGTCGGGTCCTCCCGGCATCATATCGTCACGGCGTGCGAAGCCAGCCTGCGCCGCCTCGGCACCGACTACATCGACATCTATCATATGCACGGGTTTGACGCGATCACTCCCATCGAGGAGACGCTGCAGACTCTGGACACGCTGGTGCGCAGCGGTAAGGTTCGCTACATCGCCTGCTCCAACTTCTCAGGCTGGCATCTGATGAAGTCGCTGGCGCTTTCTGAGAAATACGGCTGGCCCCGGTACGCAGCCCACCAGGTTTATTACTCGCTGGTGGGCCGCGAGTATGAGTGGGAGCTCATGCCGCTGGGCCTGGACCAGAAAGTAGGAGCGCTGATCTGGAGCCCGCTGGGATGGGGAAGGCTAACCGGGAAGATTCGCCGGGGCAAGCCGCTGCCGGCAGTAAGCCGGTTGCACAAGACCGCCGCAGACGGGCCGCCCGTTGCCGACGAATACCTGCACCGGGTGGTGGACGCCATGGACGAAGTTGCCAGGACCCTTGGTAAGCCGCTCACCCAAATCGCCCTCAATTGGCTGTTGCAGCGACCGACTGTGAACAGCGTCATTTTCGGGGCACGAGACGAAGCTCAGCTGCGGCAGAATCTGGGCGCCGCTGAGTGGAAGCTGACTTCGGAACAGGTCGCCAGCCTAGACGCCGCAAGTGAGCAGACCCCGGTCTATCCTTACTGGCATCAGCGGCAGTTCGAGCGAAATCCGCCACCCGTGCCTGTATCCCAGGCGTAACCGGTTTTAACTTCTGTGATCCTTTCGAAGCCAGCGGCCGCGACCTCGGAAGGTGCAGAGCGCGAAGTGCCCTTCCACCTTCCATAATTTCATTTGACCCCGAGCATTGGGCCAGCTACAGTCATGCCCTGCGGGGGCGTACTCCGGCAAAAGTGACGCTCGTTCCCAGCCGCATACTCCCAGGAGGACAAGCGTGGATAGTTCCCAGCCTCAGGACGATGCATCGTCGCGGGACTTGCCTTCGAGGGAACTGCAGCCTTCCCCAGGCACGCCTGCATCTCCGGCACTGCAGAACGCGACGAGTTTTTCCGCGGCGGAATCTTCGCCAACCGGGGTTTCTCCCCGGCCAGAACGATCGACACTCGAGGCTCCGGCGCTGACTGCCGTTTCCACTTTGCCTGCCGAATACGCCGATCGCAGCGCCGGACTCACCGTCTTTGGAATTATTCAGATTCTGCTCGGACTCTTGTCCTTGCTCGGCATTCCCCTGGTTCTGCTTACGGCGGTGATGTCGCGCAAGACCATGGGCGGCAGCGTCCCAGTTGGAAGTTATGTCCAAGGGATGCTGACTTACGCAATGATCGCTGTTCTCTTGGTCACCCTCGGGGTGGGGTCCATCCGGGCTCGCCGCTGGGCGTGGGCGATCACACTCGTCACTTCGTGGCTGTGGTTGATCATCGGCGCCACTATGACGGTGATGTTGACGGCGGTGGTGCCGACCAGTTTTGCGGCGGGTATGAAGGCAGCGAGCGGAGGCAGCACACCGATATCGAGAGGATTCATGGCCGCCGTGCTCACTTTCATGATCGTGCTGTTTGCGGTTTTCCTGATTGCCGTCCCCATCGCTTTTCTGATCTTCTATCGCCGCAAAGACGTGGAGGAAACCTGCAAGAGGCGCGACCCACAGGAGAGATGGACAGACCGCTGTCCCCTTCCTGTGCTTGCCGTCAGCCTGCTGTTTGCCTGCGCTTGCGTCTATTATGTAGTGAATAGCTTCACTGCACCCCTTGTCCCGTTCTTCGGGAGATGGCTCACTGGCTGGTCCGGAGGTCTGGGGTATTTGTTCCTGGCCGTGCTGGATGCCATCCTGGCATTTTCCCTATACCGGCTCAAAATCGCAGGCTGGTGGGTAGCAGCAGCAGCAGTGCTGTTACGGGCGCTGTCCAGCATTCTGACCTTCCTCAAAGGCAATCTATTCGAGGCATACTCCAAGATGGGGATGTCGCAGGCGCAGTTGCAGATGATGAGCTCAAATCCGGCCATGCGATCCGGTTTCGTGCTCTGGATGAGCCTCCTCTTCACGCTTGCCCTGTTGGGATATCTGGCCTGGATCAAGCGGTATTTCGCGCCTCGGACTTGAGAAGTGCGGAGTTTTAGCAATCGTCGACGAGGTGGACGAACTGTCGCCATTGGCTTTTATTGAAGACCAGATGCGCCGGGAAAGACCACGACACTGGAAGTCATCCGCAGGCGCCGAGGCCTAAGGTTACCAGGTCACGGGTCGCACCGAGCTCTCGCGCAGCCACGCAACTAGTCAGTTGCGCTTGATAATGAATACTGTCTTATCATCAATACGGTCTTGTTCGCCACTCTGTCGCAGATGATCGTCTTCTCTTAGAGCGTATTCCAACAAGGCATTGCAGATGTCTTTTGCGGACAGCGAGCGGTGCTCACGCATCACCGCTTCGAGTTGCCCCCGTTGTTCATCATCGCTGCCGTCGTAAACTCCATCCGTGTATAGGAACAGGATGTCTCCCGGATTCATCAGTGTGATCTCGGCGACATCGGAGGGGTTCGCTCGTCTCTGCCGGGGCCGTATTGAGACGTACCGATTTCGATCGGGATGGTCATCGGGAATCTGCAGACCGAGCGCCAAGAACTGCACCATCCGGTCTTTATCAATCTCCGTGAACTTACCGTCTTCCGCGGAAAACACTAACGGTGGTGGATGTCCGAAGTTTACGAACCGAAAATGGCCGTGAAGATGCACCTCGCCGTAAAGCATGGTCGCAATCTCGCGTGCGTTCTCTTTCTCGCTCCTCCCCAGCGCATTGCGAGCCGTGACCGATTGGGCCAATCGCAGGTTGATCCGTTCAAATAGCTCGGGTGTCGTTTTCCCGTGGCGATCAAGTTCGGAGAGCATGAAGGCATGGAACGTGTCGTGTACCGTGGACGCAATCTTCGCTGAAATAATTCCGTGTCCCTGGGCGTCCACCAGCAGGACGCCCGCGGTGCTATAGAGGTCGTGCAGGTCTTCAGCGACCCGCACCTGCTCCGAGCTTCGTGCGTCTCTGTACTCGGTTTCCATTTCAGCCCTGTATTCCGGTCTCGACTTCAGCCATTCCACATGGTCGTCCACCGAATTC
>Ga0335077_10001787_pt1 | contig 25579 bp, 28 predicted proteins | sample Lox_Sample_31_FD_207151 | JGI IMG/M metagenome (GOLD analysis project Ga0335077, IMG submission 207151) | Soil microbial communities from Loxahatchee National Wildlife Refuge, Florida, United States - Lox_Sample_3.1 | ecosystem: Environmental > Terrestrial > Soil > Wetlands | place: USA... | reverse complement strand
CACCCGTCGTACGCCGGAGCTGGCGCCTGGGGCTTGGTCGTCACGTAGTTCACGTGGAAGCAGCCCGTGGCGAGGAGGAGGAGCGCGGAGAGCAGAGTTCGCATGACTACCTCCCCCCTTCGGACGTCAGGAGCGCCGCGAGCCGGTCGCCCGTCCACGGATCCAACCGGAGTTCCATCGCCGTCGCGCTGCCGCACTGCACGATCACGCTGCGTGGAACGTAGATGCCGATGGTGACGATCCCGATGAGGCCCTGCACGAACGTCTGCTGGCTCTTCCAGCTCGCCACCCCCTTGGGGCACACCTGCTGGAGATCCACGTTCGTCTCCCCGACGAGACCCCAGAGGAAGTAGTTGTCCCACTCGGACTGCTCGCTGCCACCTGCGGTTCGGTTGCCGTTGTACGAGATGGTGTAGCACCCGGAGAGAACGAGCGCCGCGGCCAGGCCGCCACCGACGAGTCTTCGGCTCATGAATCACCCCCGTGAGGGACCGCTCGAACGAACTGATACGGTTCGTGACTGCCATCCGCAGTTAATACGAGTGGATCCGACCTGCCACGCACGCGTGCGCGCCTCTTGGGGGTCAAAAACCTCTTGTGCCCGCAAAGACTCGCCATCGCTGGCTGGGGTGCTTCACCTGCCACTTCACGTTTAGTTCTTCGGAAGGGCTGCGGGGTCCCGCGATTCATAGAGACCGAGGGTCCACCGATGGACGAAGCGGACCGGGAGACTGGCCAGACCGGGATCGCGGTGAGCGACTACCGGCGTCGCCGACGTGCCTAGGCTTCTCTTGGCTCCGCATCTCGTGACTAGGACGGGCGGTAGGGCACCTCGTCCGGACGCTGTGCATCGGCCCGGCGTGACGCGAGCCCAGGGGAGTGCGGCAGGAATGCGCTACTCCGGAGATCCACGGGATGCGGGGTCAAGGAACCTCCGCGACCGTCGGGGCGAGCCCCCCGCCCGCCCGGCGTGGGAGCCCTTCTCTTCCATCGTGCCCCGTTACCGGCGGGCCTTGACGGCCTCGACCTCGACCATCGCCCGCAGCCGGCCGAGGAAGGCCTTCGCTTCGCCCTGCCTGCACGCGCACCCGCCCCCGACCTCGGCGAGTTCGAGGCGGCTCGCCAGGCTTTCGGCTGCTTCTCGGAGCGCGTCAGCGCGCGACAGGGCCAGCTTGGCCTCGAGCACCTGCACCTCGTCCATGAGGCGCGGAGCGATCTCCTGCGCCAAGGTGGGGTCGAGGTGCTCGCCGTCCTCCGCAAGGGAGCGGCGCCATTCCGAGATGTCATTCGGCGTGATCCGGGTCGTCATGAGGCGGATTGTGGCACCTGGCCCTGACGCTCCGGGCCGGCGCTCCTGCAGGCCGCCTCAACTCGACTTCGCCGTCACCTTCCGGAAGACCCACGTGAGGACGACGGCTCCGAGAACGGCCACGATGATGGTGTAGATGTATCCACCTTCCGGCGAGAGGTGCAGGAGGCTCATCAGGAACCCGCCCACCACCGCGCCGAGCAGTCCGATGATGATGTCCATGAGCGCGCCCTTGGCCGGGCCGCCCATGATCTTGCCGGTCAGCCACCCCGCCACGAGACCGATGACAATCCAGGAGATGAAACCCATCGCTACCTCCGGGCGGCCGAGACCTTCGACATGAGGAGCGCGAGCGCTCCGGCGCCGATGGCCTTCACGAGAGTGGGATGCTGAGCGTAGAACCCCGCCGCCTTGTCCACGATGGTGGGGTCCTTCCTCGCCGCCTGCTGCGCCAGGGCGGTCACCGCCGCGGGCGGGACCTGCTGGGCCTGCTGGGGGGTGACCGAGCCGCCCCCGAGGACGCTCGCCAGGCCGGCGAGCCCTCCCGCTCCGGCGAGGGCCTGCGAGACGCCCCCGCTGCCCAGGGTGGCGAGGAGCTGGTTCAGCATGCCGGCCTTCTGCTCGCCGCTTGACTGGGCAAAGAGGCCGCTCAGCATCTGCTCGAAGGCGGGCGTCTGATCCGAGCGGAACGCGTGGGCGAGGCCGTCCGCGAGCGCACCGGACGGGACGGCCCTCGAGATCTGGTCGAACGCGGCGTGCACGTCGGACTCGGACGCCTGGCCGCTCGCGACCTTCTGCAAAATGCCACCGAGGTTATCGAGAAGACCCATGGTCGAGCTCCCTTCCACGTCCTCGTCTAGAGCGCAGCGCTTCACGGGCGCTTCTACCTCAGGCGCCTCGGCCGCGCCTTACTCCTTCGGGTGCAGGGAAGGTGCGCGCAGGGCAGAGTCCCCTCGCCCGGGGGAATGTGCTCGTCGCCTCTCACGTCCTACGGCACCGCGGCGCTCGAGGTCGGAGCCAGCGGGGAGCGGGGTGGAACGCTTCGTGAAGGCCGGGAGTCGGGCGATCGAGCGCGGCTGCCATCGCGGGTTCGCATTGCTAGCCCTCGGCTGAGCTACGCCCGGGTCGCGGGGCCACCTGCCGCTAGCGGGCCGCTTCCCCGTCTTTCCCCCGGTTCCGCATGCTTGTGTGCCGCAAGGGGTCCATCCTGGCTCGGAGGACCCCATCCGGGTTGTCACACCCCGACCTCCCCGCTTCCTCCATCGCGTACAGAGAGTAGAGTCGCGCTGACACATTGCCGTCTGGGAGGAAGGCTCGCGACGCGTCCCGCCGGTTCGCAGCGGGCGGGCGGAGCTTGACTGAAGATGGGCGGCTTTGCCACAGATTCGGACGAGGAGCGGGTGCACTCCCCCGGGGGCGAGCCGGCGCCTCCGGACTCCGGGGAGCCGGCGGATCGGCCGGCGCGCCCCGTCGGCCATTTCCGGCTCTCTCCCGCCGGCGACCTCCTCGCCGGTTCGGGCGGGGAACCCGCCCTCGGCTTGGACTCCTCCGGGGGCGCTTTCCGAGCGCTCGTCGGGCGGGCGCAGGCCTTCGTCCGAATGCGGGCGGGCGCCGGGGGCCCGGTCGCTCTCGAGCACTTCTCGGCCGACGGCTCCCGGCGAGGCCGGATGGTGATCGCCCCCGCGCGCGACCCCTCGGGGGCTCTCCTCCACTTCGACGTCTTCGTGGAGGACGCCACCGGCCCCGAGCAGGCGCGCTCGGAGCGGGACCGCATGTTCCTCGAGTCCGTCCTCGAGGCGCTCCCGAACCCGGTCTTCGTGAAGGACGAGCGGCACCGCTGGGTGCTCCTCAACGACAGCTACTGCCGCTTCATGGGTTACGACCGGGCGAACCTCATCGGCAAGTCCGATCACGATTTCTTTCCCCGGGAGGAGGCGGACGTCTTCTGGGCCAACGACGACGTCGTCTTCGCCACCGGCACGCTCAACGAGAACGAGGAGTCTTTCACCGACGCCGCCGGGCTCGCGCACGTCATCCTCACCCGGAAGACGCTTCACACCGATCCGAGCGGTGCGCGCTTCCTCCTCGGGGTCATCACCGACATCACCGAGCGCAAGCAGATGGAGGACGCCCTCCGCCGGTCCCGGGACGAACTCGACGAGCGCGTGGCCGAGCGCACCGCCGAACTCCTCGCCCTGAACCGGCAACTTCAGGACGAGGACCGGCGCAAGACCGAGTTCCTGGCCCTTCTCGGGCACGAGCTTCGCAACCCTCTCACCCCCATCCGCAACGCGGTCTACGCGCTCCAGCAGATGGGGCTCGGGCCGGGACAGGAGCGCCCGCGGGCCATCATCGAGCGGCAGGTCGCCCAGATGTCGCGGCTCATCGACGACCTGCTCGACGTCGCCCGCATCACCCGCGGGAAGATCCTGCTGCGGGAGGCGCGCTTCGACCTCGTGCAACTGGTGCGGACGACGGTGGACGACCGCGCCGAGGCACTGGAGGCCGCGCAGCTCCGCGTCGAGACGCAGTTTCCTTCCGCGCCGCTCCCGGTGCTGGGAGACCCGGCTCGCATCGCCCAGGCCGTCGAGAACCTCCTGGACAACGCCCAGAAGTTCTCCGCGCCCGGGGGGCAGATCCGGGTCGAGATCCGGTCGGCCGAGGGCGAAGGAGCGGCGACCATCGTCGTCGGCGACACCGGCATCGGCATGTCGCCCGAGCTCATGGACCACCTCTTCGAGCCCTTCGCCCAGTCGAGGGCGAGCCTGCGGCGTGGTGGTCTCGGGCTCGGCCTGGCGCTCGTGAAAGGCCTCGCCGAACTTCATCACGGGAGCGTCACGGCCTTCAGTCACGGACCCGGCCTCGGGTCGGAGTTCGCCATCCGCCTTCCCATCGCTTCCGGGGCGGCGGACTCCACGTCCCCCGAGGGGCCCCGGCCCGCGAGCCGCAAGCGCATCCTCGTGGTCGAGGACAGCGAAGACGCCGCCGAGAGCCTGCGCATGGTGCTCGAGATGGCAGGGCATGAGGTCGCGGTGGCGAGGACGGGCGCGCAGGCATTGGAGACCGCCACCGCTTTCCGGCCCGAGGTGGTGCTGTCCGACATCGCGCTCGGAACCGGCATGAGCGGATACGACGTGGCGCGCGCCCTCCGCGCCTCCCCGGAGCTCCGCGCCGTGCGCCTGGTGGCGCTGACCGGCTACGGACAGGAGAACGATCGGCGCCAGGCCATCGAGGCGGGGTTCGACGAGCACCTGGTGAAGCCGTTCGAGATCGGCGCGCTCTTCCAGCTCATGGGTCGACTGGACGGCTGACGCCTGCGCCGTGCGGCGTGGCGCGACGTCGGGAGCACCGATCGCGACGGGCGCCGGCGTCGGCGAGCGTCCCGCGACCGCGGGACACGCCGGAGGCGCTGCACCTTCGCCGAGATCGACCTCCGCGAGTCGCACCCTGCGCGGCCCCTCGCTCGAAAGTTCTCTTACCCGAGGAATGTGGAGCGCCTTCGGTGAAATCCGCCTTCTTCACTCGGCGCGCCCTTGCGCGAGAACGCTCCTCTTCCACGCCGGCCTAGAAGCCACCACTCACTGTCCGAGACACCCAACAGGGCTCGGCCCTCCGCGCGCACTGCATTAAGCGAGGCGCGATGCCGGCAGCTGAGCCTCCCATCGGGATAGGAGGGCCCGACGAAGCGGACCCGCGGCACCCGCGACCTCGACCTACCGTGAACGTGGAACCGCGACCCCGCACCCTGGCCGGAGGCGATTTCCCGGAGCACCCGCACGATCGCACGGGCCTTCCAGGTCCCCGGCCGCGATCCCGTCAGAAGGGAGAGACACGATGAGGCGCTTCTTCGAAACGGCCCTGCTGCTCTCGGCAGCGCACGGTCTGGCCGGCTGCAATCTCTTCACTCACGACGTCACCCTCTCGCTCAGCACGCCGAGCTCGGACCCCATCCACGTCCAGAACCAGTGCCTGACCGGGACCGGCACCGGAAGCTCGACGACCGTGGCCGTATGCCCCCAGAGCAGCTGGGGCGCGACGGGGGCGGCCTGCGCCGGACCGTCAGCACTCTGCCCGTGCACGAGCTACTTCACCACCCCCGCCTCGGTGACCATCGATCCCAGCCAGAACTCCACCTTCAACAGCAACAAGAGCAAGATTCAGAGCGTCACCTTGAACAACATCGAGATCAACGGGACGGCGAGCTCGAACGGGTTCACGAACCACGCGACCGAGCTCACCGGCGCGACCATCGTTCTCACCGACAGCAACAACCCGGGGGCGCCCGAGACCTTCACGTTGACCCAGACCATCAACCTGCTCGGGTCGAACACCTACGACCCGAGCACCGCTTTCACCCCGGACCCGAGTTCGTTCCTCACGAACGAGATCAAGAACGGCAACGCCTTCACCGTGAGCGTGCTCCCGTCCACGTCGGCGACGATCGACATCTGCCCGATCGACATCGACTTCGAGGTCACGCTCAGCGTGACCTTGAAGGCCAACCTGCTCTGAGCGGGAGCGACGCGGGCGCGCAACGGGCCGACGCGCTCGGTCCGGCCGCCGTCCTGGCGCCTTCCGGGCGAGGCCGGGCGGGGCGAGCGCGGCATGGATCTGCGGCGGCGGATGGTCTCTAATCCTCCTCCTTGAAGCCGAACGCCCTCCAGCTCGCGGCGATGTGCCTCGTCGCCGGGATAGGCTGCGCCACCCCTGGCAGCCCCGTGCCGAAGGGAGAGGTGATCTCGGTCGATTGGACGAGCCCGCTTTACCGGGGCCATCCGCTGGTGGGGCGCATCTGGCAGGTGCGAACCCGTACCTTCGTGGCCCTCTCGGCCCTCGAGTCGGCGCTCGCGCAGGCCGACTTCGTCCTCCTCGGGGAGACGCACGACAACCCCGACCACCACCTCCTCCAAGCCCGGCTCGTCCTCGCCATCGGCGCGACTGGGCGCCAGCCGGCGCTGGCCTTCGAGATGCTGCAGACGAACCAGCAGGCGCTCGTGAACTCCGCTCTCGTCGGCTCCCCTCCCACGCCGGACGCGGTCGCCGACGCGGTTGATTGGCGCCACAGTTCCTGGCCGGACTTCTCCATGTACCGCCCGGTCTTCGCCGCGGGGATCCGCGACGGCCTGCCGTTCCTAGCGGCGGACCTGCCCCGGGAGACCGTGCACCGCTTCTTCTCCGAGGGGAGCCCGGCCCTCCCCGAGCCCGTCCGCCGCCTGCTCGCGCGCCAGGGCCCGCTCACCCCGGCCGCCGAAAAAGCGCTGCGAGCGGAGATGGCCCGCGTCCACTGCGGGCAGCTGCCGCAGTCGATGCTCGGGAAGCTCGTGTCGCTGCAGGAGGCGCGCGACGCGGCGCTCGCGCAGTCGCTCCTCGCGGCCGACGAAGCGCTCGCGCCCAAGGGGTACGAGCAGGGCGCGGTCCTCATCGCCGGGTCCGGACACGCCCGCACCGATCGCGGCGTGCCCTCCTTCCTCTCCCGCGAGGCCCCGCAGCGGACGGCGGTGGCGGCAGCGTTCGTGGAGGTCTCTCCGGAGGCGACCGATCCGGAGGCCTACGCCTCCGAGTTCGACGCGGCATCCCTCCCCTTCGACTACGTCGTCTTCACTCCTGCCGCCGAGCGCAAGGATCCCTGCCTCGAGCTCAAGAAGAAGCTTCACCCTCCCCCGCCGGGTCCGCCGCCGGCCTCGCACGCGGTCGCCCACGGAGCCTTCAGCCCCTGACGGAACTTGCCGGCGGCGGTCGGCAGACGCATGTCGAGCCCCGTCGCGCGCCGGATCCACGACCCAAGCGAAGAGGAGCGCCCATGCCCGTCAACCGCCAATGGCTCCTCGCCCGCCGCCCGAGCGGTCCCGTCGGGCCGGGCGACTTCCGATGGGCGGAGTCGCCCATCCCGTCCCTCGGCGAGGGAGAGATCCTGGTCCGCAACCTCTACCTCTCCTGCGACCCCACCCAGCGCGGCTGGATGTCCGTCGACACCTACCTGCCGGCGGTGAAGATCGGCGAGGTGATGAGGTCCTTCGCCGTGGGCGAGGTGGCGGCATCGCGCGACCCGCGCTTCTCCCCGAAGGAGCTCGTGCAGGGGCTCTTCGGGTGGCAGGACTACGCGGCCGTGCGGCCAGGCGCGACCTCTGCCCTGAGCCGGATCCCGCCGGGGGTCTCCATCGAGACCGCCATGGGCGCTCTCGGCGTCACCGGCATCACCGCCTACTTCGGGCTCCTCGAGGTGGGGCGGCCGCAGCCGGGAGAGACGGTGGTGGTCTCGGGCGCGGCCGGGGCCACCGGCTCGGTGGCGGCGCAGATCGCCAAGATCAAGGGATGCCGGGCGGTCGGGATCGCGGGTGGCCCGACCAAGTGCCGCTACCTCCTCGACGAGCTGGGGCTCGATGCCGCCGTCGACTACAAGTCCGAGGACGTCGGGAAGCGCCTCGGCGAGACTTGCCCGAAGGGCATCGACGTCTACTTCGACAACGTGGGCGGTCCCATCCTGGACGCGGCCCTCGACCGCCTCGCCCTGCGCGGCCGGGTGGTGCTCTGTGGCGCCATCTCCCGCTACAACGACACGCTCCCCGCCGCGGGGCCGAGGAACTACCTGAACCTGCTCGTGCGGCGCGGCCGCATGGAGGGGTTCATCGTCCTCGACTACTTTCCCCGGGCCGCCGAGGCGGTCGAGGCCCTCGCCGGATGGATGCGGCAAGGCCGGCTCAAGGAGCGGGTGGACGTTCAGCACGGGCTCGAGAACGCACCCGCCGCCCTGGCGCGGCTCTTCCACGGCGCAAACCAGGGAAAGCAGCTCGTCCAGATCGCCGAGGCGAGCGGAGCGTAGCCTGGAGAGCCGGTGGCGATCTTGGCGCTTCCCGCCCGCCGCCGCGCGCGTAAGATGATCGGCACGGAGGTCTCCCGTTGCGCCCCGCCCCCCTTCTCGCCGTCCTCCTCCTCGCGCCGCCCCTCGCGGCGCTCGGGAGCGCACCCGCTCCCGACCCGGGGCGCGGCGAGCAGGTGATGCAGAGCTTCTGCCTCTCCTGCCACGGCCGGGCCGGCAAGAACCCGCTCGAGCCGCGCCTCAACCCCGAGGTCTGGGGCGACCCGGATCGGGCGTACCTGAACATCGGGCGGCTCTCCCAGATCCAGCCACGGATGGACCAGCCCTTCACCCGGAGCGACGAGGACCGCCGCGCGCTCGCCGCCTACCTGGCGCGGCTCGCCCGGCAGAACCGGGTGCCCGCTTGGAAACTCGCGGCGCCCTACGCGGCGATGGGGCTCGCGGTCGCCCTGGCAGGCGCCTTCTTCCTCTGGTCGCGGCGGCGGGCGAGCTCGTAGGATCCCGCGTGCGTCGGCGCGACCCATCCGGCCCGGGTGGCCGAACCCCCATTCCCCTCTCCAGCTGCTACCGTGGCGGTGACCCTGCGGCGAAGGAGGAGGCCCATGCGCGTGGTGGTTGCCCCGGACTCGTTCAAGGGTAGCTGTTCTGCGCTCTCGGTCGCCGAGGCCATGGGGCGCGGGATCCGCGCGGTCTTTCCCGACGCCGAGGTGCGGATGGTCCCGATCGCCGACGGCGGCGAGGGAACCGTGGAGGCGCTCGTGGCGGCGACGAAGGGGCGGATCGTCCGGCGCTCGGTGCGCGGGCCCCTGGGCGAGCCGGTGACGGCCCACTGGGGGGTGCTCGGCGACGGCGCTACCGCAGTCATCGAGATGGCGGCTGCCTCTGGCCTCCCGCTCGTCCCGAAGGAGCGGCGGGATCCGCGCGTCACCACGACCTACGGGACGGGCGAGCTCATGCTCGCCGCCCTCGAAAGCGGGGCCTCGACCCTCATCGTGGGCATCGGGGGAAGCGCCACCAACGACGGAGGGACCGGGATGGCGCGCGCCCTAGGCGTCCGCTTCCTCGACTCCTCGGGGAACCCGATCCCCGAGGGCGGGGCGGCGCTCGCGCGCCTCGCCCGCATCGACCGGTCGGGAATGGACCGCCGGGCCGCCGCCTCGAGCATCCTCGTCGCCTGCGACGTCGACAACCCCCTCACCGGTCCGAGGGGAGCCTCGGCCGTCTACGGGCCGCAGAAGGGGGCCACCCCGGAGATGGTCCAGGAACTCGACGCTGCCCTCGGCCACTACGCCGAGGTGGCGCGGGCGGCCACCGGGCGCGACATCGCGACCCTCCCGGGCGCGGGGGCCGCCGGCGGGCTCGGCGCCGGGCTCCTCTTCTTCACCCCGGCGAGGCTCCGGCCCGGCGTCGAGGTCGTCCTCGAGGCGACGCGGTTCGACGACATCGTGAAGGGCGCCGACCTGGTCGTCACTGGGGAGGGGCGCACCGACTTCCAGACCGCCATGGGGAAGGCCCCGGTCGGGGTGGCGGCGGCGGCGAAGCGACATGGGATCCCGGTGATCTGCGTCTCGGGGGGGCTCTCGGAGGGCGCAGACGAGGTGCTCGCGAAGGGCATCGACGCCTTGGCGAGCGTCGCTCCCGGCCCCATGACCCTCGAGGAGGCGATGCGACGCGTCGGAGAGCTCGTGGAGTCGGGGACCGCCCGCGCGTTCCGCCTCATCCGCGCCGGGCTCTCCCTCGGACGCTGAGGCGGCGAGGAACCTCCCCCGTCCCTCTCCCGGGCGCTCGCGGCTCTTTCGCCCGCGCCGGGCTCGCCTTCGCGTTAGAAGTGACTCGCGAGAAGGCGCGGGAGGTCAACCGGCCCTTTCTGGTCAAGCCGCCGTACTCACGCGACTTTTTCCGGGGAAGCGAAATTGATCGGAGGGGGGGGCGGGCTTACGATTCCCGAGGAAAGTCTCCCCGCAATCCCCGAGAGCAGCTGACACCAGAGGTGTGACGATGAAGGCCACTCGCAAGGAACGCAAGAGCGTCTTCGACGAGTCGATGGAGGCGTTCTACCGGGCGGCGGAACTCATCCGGCTCACGCCGCGGGTGCGCCTCGAGCTCGAGGAGCCCGACTTCGAGCACATCTTCTACATCACCATCGAGACCCGGGACCGGCTCGTGCCGCTCTCTCCGGAGGAGGAGGCGCAGTTCCGCGACCTGCCCCCCTCCTCGGTCAAGGCGGGGGAGGCCCTCGAGCCGCTCGCCAACGGCCAGTTCGTCCTGCACCGCAGGGCTCTCCTCAAGGCGGACGTGACCCTGCGGGAGGGGGTGCTGCGCATCCCCAAGCGCGGGCTCTTCCGCATCGAGAAGGGTGGGCCGAAGAAGTTCAAGGCCTACCGCATCCAGTACAACCAGGTGCGCGGCCCTTACAAGGGCGGCGTCCGCTACCACAAGGACGTCTCCCTCGACCTCTTCAAGGCGCTGGCAGCGGAGATGACCTGGAAGACCGCCATCGCCGACATTCCCTTCGGAGGCGCGAAGGGGGGCGTGCGCATCGACCCCCAGTCCTATTCGAAGGAGGAGCTCGAGCACGTCACCCTGCGCTTCATCTACAAGCTCAAGAATCTCATCGGCCCCTACGTCGACATCCCCGCGCCCGACGTGAACACCAATCCCGAGATCATGGCCATCATGATGCGGCAGTACACCGACGCCGCCCGCACCCCGCACGCCATGCGCGGCGTGGTGACCGGCAAGGACGTGCGCATCGGCGGCTCCGAGGGGCGCACCATGGCCACCGGGCAGGGCACCGTCTACTGCCTCGAGGACTGGGCCCGCTGGCGCGGGGTGAGCCTCAAGGGGGCACGCGTCCTCATCCAGGGGTTCGGCAACGTGGGGTCGGCCACCGCCGAGATCCTCCACGGGATGGGGGCCCGGATCCTGGCCGTCCAGGACGCCTACGGCACCGTCCACGACGAGAAGGGAATCGACGTCCCGGCGCTGCTCGAGCACTGCTACGCCAACCCCCAGAACCTGCGCAAGTCGGTGCACGGCTTCTCGGGAGCGAAGCCGCTGCCGGCCGACGACTTCTGGTTCCTGGACGCCGACATCGCCGTCCCGGCCGCCCTGGGCGGCGAGATCACCGGCGAGGTCGCCGATCGCATGAAGGTGAAGGTGGTGGCCGAGGCGGCGAACGGCCCGACCACGCCGGAGGGCGACGAGGTCCTGCGGGCGCGAGGGATCGACCTCATCCCCGACATCATCTGCAACGCCGGAGGCGTCACCGTTTCCTACTACGAGTGGCTGCAGAACCTGCGCATGGAGCACTGGACCGAGGCGGAGGTGAACCAGCGGCTCGAGCGCGCCATCAAGTCGAACTACGCCATCATCCGCGACATCGCTCTCGACACGCCTCAGCGCACCGACCTCCACGATTCTCGGACCTTCGCCATCGGTCGCCAAACCGACATGCGTACCGCCGCCATGGTGCTGGCGCTGAAGCGCATCGAGGCGCACTACCTGCTCGAAGGGTTCTCGCAGTAGCCGGGGCCGCGCACGCCTCAGGCGTCGTCGCCGCAGACCAGCGAAAGGAGCTCCTCCCGCCGGACGAGGAGCAGCCGGGCCTCCGACGGGAGCGCCCGACGATAGGCCCAAAGGCCCACCACCCCGAGCGCGAGCCAGCTCGCGATGAGGACCGAGGGCGACTCGAGGCGCAGGGCGAGCACCACCGGCAGGGCGAAGAGGCCGCTCACCGAGGAAACGATCCCCAGCCCGGCGAGTCCGGAGAGCGCCGGCAGGCTGGCGCTCCGCTGGATGGCGAAGGAGGCCGCCCGGGGGTTCAGGACCGAGACCAGGTTCCCGAGACCGTAGAGGTAGGGGGCCATGCCGGCGTGGAGCGCCGCCGCCGCGCCCACTGCCCAGGCCGGCGTGGAGTGGCTCGGCAGGAGCAGGATCGCGGCCGAAAGCGCGAACACGGCGAGCGAGAAGAGGAAGAGGACCGCGTTCTTCGCTCGCAACAGCTCGCCGACGTCGAGGGGGGAGAGGTAGAGGAGGCGGGCCCCTCCCCGCTCCCACCCGAGGGCGTTGAGCCAGAACCCCTGCAGGGAGAGGTGGGTGTAGACGGCGAGCCCGAGGAGAGGCACGGCGCGGACCACCTCCCCGGACTCGCGGGGCAGGCGCGGCTCGAGCCCGAAGCCCACGAAGGCTGCGATGACGGGCACGAGCACCCCGTAGGTCCGGGCGAGGGGATGGCGCAGGAGGTACTTCGCCTCCTTCTCCCAGAGCGCGCCGCGCATTCCGGCCTGCGGGAAGAGCACGGCCCTTAGCGCGCCCCCGCGGGCCCTGGCCCCGCCTTCGCCCCCGCTCCGCGCCTGCCGGAGCGCGAGCGCGAAGGCGAGGCGGCCGGCGGCGAGCCCCCCCGCGGCGAGGCCGACGAGCCAGGGAAGGCTCTCCCCTCCCCGGCCGGCGTACAGGTGGCGCGCCGCGCCGGCGGCGAGGGCCCCGGGCCAGGCGATCCACTGGGCGAGCCGGAGGGCGGGCAGGGCCTCGGCGAAGGCCTTGAGCGGCCGCGCCGACGAGGCGGCCAAGAACCCGAGGACGGCCACGGCGGCGAGGACCGAGAAGACCGTGGCCCACTCGCGGAGCCTCCGGCTCCCGAGCGCCATGGCGAGGAGCTCCTGCAGGAGGGCCGCGTAGAGGACGGTGGCGGCGGCGAAGAGGAGGAGGAGGAGGGCGAGGAGGGTGAGCCACCCCCCCGGGCGCGCCAACGCCGCGCCGGCGAGGATTCCCGCCAGGAGGACCGCCCAGAAGATGGCCACGGGATCCCCCACCAACCCGGCCGCGAGCCCGAGCCCGTACACGCGGCCGGGGGGGATCGGGTACACGAGGAAGCGGCGCAGGTCGACGCCCTCGCGATCGTTGAGCGAGAGGGTCACCGCCGTCCAAGTCTGCCAGATCCCAAGGAAGACGGCCGTGGCGGTCACGTCGGTGCGGAGCCCCCCGCCTGCCCGGACCGCCTGCCAGGTCCCCGCCCCGAGCATCACGGCGAAGAGAAGCCCCGTGGGAATGGCGAGGAGGAGGAGCGTGGCGCGCGCCACCCCCTCGGCCAGTCCTCCGCGGGCGGTGAGGCGCCGCCAGAGGAGTCGCGTGCGCAGCTCCGAGAGAGCGAGGAGGGCTCCCTTCATCGCGCCGCCCCGCCCCCCTGGGCGCCGAGCCAGGAGAGGCCCGCCGGCCCGGGGCGCTCGTCGCCCACCATCCGGATGAAGGTCTCCTCGAGGGAGCCCGCGGCGCGCACCTCCTCGAGCGTGCCCTGCGCGATGAGCCGGCCGCGGTGGATGATTCCCACGTGGGTGACGAGCCGCTCCACCACCTCGAGGACGTGGCTCGTCAGGAACACGGTGAGGGCGCCGCGCGCCACCAGCTCCTGGAGCATGCGGCGGATCCCGGAGACGGCGAGCGCATCGATGCCCTCGAAGGGCTCGTCGAGGAAGAGGAGCTCCGGCCCATGGATGAGGGCGCAGCCGAGCGAGAGCTTCTTCTTCATCCCGTGGCTGTAGTCCTGCACGAGCTTCCCGCCCTCCTCGGCGAGTTCGAGCGCCTCGAGGAGCTCGGCGGCGCGCCGCCCGGCCGTGGCTCGATCGAGACCGTAGAGCTGGCCGTGTATCCGGAGCATCTCCGAGCCCGAGAGCCGCTCGAAGAGCGCGAGCCCGTCGGGCACCACCCCGATGCGCCGCTTCACGGCGCCGTCCTCGTCGGCGAGGTCGACCCCCAGGACCCGTGCGTCACCGGCGCTCGGCCGCAAGAGCCCGGTGAGCATCTTCATGGTGGTGCTCTTCCCCGCCCCGTTCGGCCCCAGGAACCCGTAGAACGCGCCCGATGGGACCTGGAGATCGAGCCCCTCGACCGCCGGCTTTCCGTCGAAGAGGCGAGAGAGGCCGCGGGTCTCGATGGCGAGCATGGAAGCCTCGGCTAACGCGCGGCCAGCACCCCGGCAAGCCGATGCGCCGATCAATGAAGCGTCGACGACTTCCCTTCCTGCGCCTCGAAGTAGAGGAAGCGGACGCCCATCCCGTGCACCGAGGCATGGGTGTCGGCCTCGGCCGAGGGACGACCCACCAGGTGGCAGACGTAGCGGACCTCGGCCACCGCCGTCATCTCGCCCGACTGGGCGGGGAAGGTGATCCGGACCTGGGAGGCGAGCGGGTGCGGGGTGGCCGTCTCCACGAACATGCCCCCCTCCGAGATGTTGCGGGCGACGCCCATCCCGAACCCGTGGTCGCCCTCGAGCCACACCGGGAAGACCTTGTCGAGCCGCGGCGCGGCCCGCCGCTCCGGCCGGCGGGGGCGCGGAGCGTCGTCGAGGGACCGGGTCCACGGGAACTTGAGCATCGCGATCTCAGCCCGGCACGCTAGGGCAGGCGCGCGGTGTCGTCAAAGATCCGACCGCGGCGCAGGGTTCGGCGCCCCGGGACCTTCCCTCCCACCGGGGCCAGCCGGGAAGATGGACTCAGACCCTGGGAGGACTCTTTGCGCGCACTCCTCGCCCTCGCGATCCTGTCCCTCTCCCTCGCCCCCCGGCCGGGCCACGCCGGCGATCCGTTCGACGCCCTGAGCCAGCGCGCGGAGCGGCTCGACAGCCTCCCCGCGTTTCTCGAGCGGTACGTGGGCTCCTGCCGCGACGTCTACGCTCGGCCGGAGTGCGAGCGGAACGTGGCGGCGGCGCGCCGGGCCTTCCGGGGGAGGACGCTCTTCGCGCGCGTCGGCGACGGTGCGGCCGAGCTCGTCCGGGCGCGCACCGACGGTGGGCACTTCCGGATCGAGCTCACCCCGTTCATCGACGGCGGAGGCCTCGCCCTCACCCACGGCGCCCCGCTGCGGCAGGACGAGCGCGGCCGCCCCGTCATCGGGCTCGTGGTGCTGCAGGGAGACCTGCCCCCCGCCGTCGGCGACCTCGAGTTCCAGTCCCCGTTCCGAACCGGGAACGTGGAGATGGAGGTCGTCTTCGAGGTGCAAGGCACCTGGAGGATGAAGCGCCGGGACGGGGGGTTCTACGAGGGCGTGAAGGCCCGCTTCCTGGGCCTGCGCCTCGTCGACCCCCGCACCGGCGCCGAGATCGCCTCGCGGGTGCTCTAGCCCGCTCCTACTTCTTGTCGGGGGCCTTCTCGTCCGCTTCCGGGAGCCGGACCGGGACGAAGGAGGCGTTGGGCCCCCGCCGGACCCGCAGGAGGACGACGTCGCCCGGCTTCGCCTTGGCGACCAGGGGCGCGACCTGGCCGGGGCTCGAGACCGCATGGCGATTCACCTCCAGGATCACGTCGCCGCGCTGGACGCCGGCGCTCGCCGCCGGGCCGTCCGGGGTCACGTCCGCCACCAGCACCCCCCCGTTGCCGTCGAGCTTGAGCTCCTGCGCTATCTCGGGGGTGATCGCCTGCAGGCGCAGGCCGAGGCGTGGACCCTTGGACTCCGCCGGGGCCACCGCCCCGCCCTCGCCCTCCTCGGCGGGCTCGCCGCGCGCGAGCGACTCCTCGTCGGGGCGCTGCGCCACGGTGATGCTGAGGTCCTGCTTCTTCGAATCGCGGAGGACGGTCAAGGTCACCTTGCCTCCGGGGGCTACCGACGCCACGGTCCGGGTGAGCTGGCCGGGAGCCTCGACGGGCTTGCCGTTCACCGCCACCACCACGTCACCGACCTTCACGCCCGCCTTGGCGGCGGGGGTCTTCGGCATGACCTGCTCCACCAGGGCGCCCTTCGTCGATTGCGGCAGTCCGAAGCCCTGGGCGAGGTCGCTCGTCAACTCGCGAATGGTGACCCCGAGGTACCCGCGCGCGACCTTGCCGCCCTTCTCGAGCTGGGGCAACAGCTGCTTCGCCATGTTGATGGGGACGGCGAACCCGATGCCTTGGCCGATCTGGGGCGAGACGATGGCGGTGTTGATGCCCACCACCTCTCCCTTCAGGTTGAAGAGGGGGCCGCCGGAGTTGCCCGGGTTGATGGCGGCGTCGGTCTGGATGAAGTCGTCGAACGGACCCGAATTGATGCTGCGATCCATCGCCGAGACGATGCCGAAGCTCGCCGACTCCCGCAGGCCGAGCGGGTTGCCGAGCGCCAGCACGAAGTCTCCCTGCTCCAGGGTGTCGGAGTCGCCGAGCGGAACGGTGGGGAGGTCCTTCGGGGCCTTCTCCAGCTTCACGAGCGCCACGTCGGTGGGCGGATCCTTGCCCACCACCTTGGCCGTGAACTCGCGGCCGTCGGCGAGCCGGACCTTGATCTCGGTCGCGTCCCCGACCACGTGGTTGTTGGTGAGCACGAAGCCTTCCTTGTTGATGATGAAGCCCGACCCGAGCGCATTGGACCGGAACTCCGGCATCTCGCGCGGCTGGCCGAAGTAGCGCTCGAAGAACTCGCCCCAGGGATCGCCGGGGCCGCCCTGGCCGCCGGGTCCGCCGCGGGGCATCTGCGGCACGCGCGGGTGGTTCTTCACGACCGTCGACGTCGAGATGTTCACCACCGCCGGCTTGAGCTGCTTGATGAGGGGAGCGAGCGACTGCGCCGGCAGCTGCACCGGGGCGGCGGTAGCCGCGGCCCCCGCCGCCTCGTGCCACAGCTGGTGTGCGGCGGTCGCCGGCGCCGCTCCGGCGTCGGCGCGCCCTTCTCGGGTGCACGCCAAGGTGACGGCGACCACGAGGGTCGCGCCCAACGCCAATGAAAGGACCTTCTTCATGTTTTCTTCACCCCTGACTGTTCTTTGACAGTTCGTCTGAGAGAACCACCTCGCGGTCGGTCCGTATTCCCGCCCTACGCCCTCGCTAGCCGGCCCACCCGCACTCGCGCCGGGCGCAGGATGCGATCCCCCATCTTCCACCCCGGACGGATCTCGTCCACCACCACCCCGTCCTGGGACTCGTCCCGGACGGCGACCAGGTCCACCGCCTCCGCGGTCGCCGGGTCGAAGGGCTTGCCCGTCACCTCGATGCGTTCCGCGCCGAGCCCGGCCACGCGGCTGGCGAGGCCCTGCAGCGTGAGGCGCACCCCCTCGCGCAGGTCGCGCAGCGCCGGAGCGTCCGCCCCGGAGGCGCGCGACGCATTCCAGGCGAGCTCGAGCTCGTCGTGGGCCTCGAGCAGCGCTTGCGCCACCTTGGCGCGCTCGGCGGCGACCACCCTCTCCTTCTCGCGCTCCATGCGCTGCCGGAAGGCGCGGTTGTCGTCGAGGAGGGCTGCGTAAGCCCTCTTCAGCTCGTCGAGCCCCTCCGCCGGGCTCGCCGCCCCGCCCTCCCCGGACTCGGGCGCGGCATGGGGGGCCGGAGCCCCGGTGGCCTCGGGGACGTCCGGCCTCGCCTCCCCGTCGGGCCGGAACCTCCGCTTGTCGACCACCCGGATCTCGGGCAACGGGCCCCTCTCCTCGTCCGCGCGGCCGTTTGGCGGCCCACCCGCCGCTCCTCCGGAATTCCCCATCTCGCTGGTCTCCTTCAGGACGGCAAGGTAACCACGCGATCCGCCATGTCAATTCGAATCAGAGCCCGAGGAGTTTCGCCACCGTCTTCTCGTCCGCGGCCGGGAACTCGTACTGGTCGAGCTCGTCCGGGCGCACCCATTGGTGGCCGTGGACGCGGATGTGCTGGATGGCGCCCGCCCGGATCTCGCACCGGTAGACGCAGAAGTCGATGTCGTAGCTCGCGTAGGAGTGCTCGACGTGGATGACCCGTTCGCCCACCCGGACGGCGATCCCCATCTCCTCCTCGAGTTCCCGGGCGAGCGCCTGCTCGTCGGTCTCCCCCGCCTCGACCCGTCCGCCCGGGAACTCCCACAGCAAGGGCAGAGAGGCGGTGGGCGGACGCTGGGTGATGAGGTACTTCCCCTCCCGCTCGATCATCGCGCCCACGACCCGGATCTTGCGCCGCATGATCGCCTCCACATCGCCGCGTCGCCCTGACGGAGAGATGTCATTGTAGAATCGCGTCCCCATGGCGTCCATCCGCATTCTCGGCGCCAGGAAGGACCCTCGGTCCCGCCCTCGCGCGGGGGATCCCTCCGGCCGCGGCGCCCACTCGCGCCCCCCCGGGTGCAAGGCGGCGCCTCCCAGACCGTGAGCCTCCCTCCGCCATGGGTACCGCCCGGAGCGGGGATCCTCCTCCTCGACGGAGCCACCGGGACGGCGCTCCGCGCGCTCGGCCTGCCACCGGCCGCGTTCCCGGAGGAGTGGCTCTTCGGGCGCCCGGCGGCGATCGCCTCGGTGCACGCGTCCCACGTGCGCGCCGGAGCGGGGATGGTCCTCACCTGCACCTTCAACGCCGCGCGACTGGACGGGCGGGGGCTGGAACCGGCCACCGAGGCGCTTTGTGCCCGCGCCGTCACCCTGGCGCGGCAGGCCGGGGCGCCCCGGGTGGCGGGATGCGTCGGCTCGACCGGCCTCGTCCGGGAAGGCGGCGGCCCCCCCGACGGCGAGCTCTTCGAGAGGTTCGCGCGCCCGTTCCGGGCGCTCGCCGCGGCGGGGGCGGACCTCGCCTGGACGGAGACCCACGCTTCGCTCCGGGAGGCCCGCGCCGCGCTCGCCGCCGCGCGCGCTGCGGGACTCAACGCGGTGGCGACGATGTTCCTCGGCGACCGCGACGGCGTCCTGGCGTCCGCGGAGGGGATGCCGGGCGAGGAATGCCTCGCCGCCCTGTGGCGGGAGGGTGCGGCGGCGGTGGGGGTGAACTGCTCCCCTCCGGGCCCGCCGCTCGCCGCGCTCGTCGCGCGCTCCGCCGCGCGCGTGGGGGTCCCGCTCGTGGTGAAGCCGAGCGCCGGCCCTCCCGGGAGCCTGCTGTCCCCGGAGGCGTTCGCCGCGCGCATCTGGCCCTCGCTCGCGGCGGGAGCGCGCGCCTGCGGAGGGTGCTGCGGCGCCGGGCCCGACCACCTGCGCGCGCTGGCGCTCGCCCTGGCGCGACGGTAGGTCGCTTCAGGCGCGCGGGTAGGACCCGAGCACGAGCAGCATGTGCACCCTTCTTCGCACCCCGGCGAGGGCGTCCGCGCATTCGGGGTCGGCCCGGTGCCCCTCGAAGTCGAGGAAGAAGACGTAGTGGCCCACCGCCGTCTTGGTGGGCCGGCTCTCGATGCGCGCCAGGTTCACCCGACGGGTGGCGAACTCGGCGATCACCTCGTAGAGGCCGCCCGGCCGGTCGCGGTCGAGCGTGAAGGCGATGCTCGTCCGATCGCGCCCGGAGGGGCGCTCGTCCTCCCTCCCCACCAGGACGAACCGGGTGAAGTTCTCCGCCGAGTCCTGGATGGAGGAGGCGAGCACGGCGAGGCCATAGCGCTCGGCCGCCCCCTGTCCCCCGATGGCCGCCGCCCGCGGCAGCTCGGCCGCCCGGCGAGCGGCGTCGGCGGTCGACAGGGTGGGCTCGGTGGGAACGCCCCTTAGCCGCAGGCGCAGGAACTCGGCGCACTGCCCGAGCGCCTGCGGATGCGAGAGGACGCGCTCCACGTCCTCGATCCTCGTGCCCGCCCGGGAAAGCAGGTGCTGCTCCACCGGCACCACGAGCTCGAGCCGGATCCGCAGCCCGGGACGGTGAACCAGGAGATCGAGGGTCGCTCCCACGCTCCCCTCGATGGAGTTCTCGACCGGGAGGAGCGCCGCGTCGACCTCCCCGCGCAGGGCCGCCTCGTAGGCGTCGGCGAAGGTGGGGTACGGGTGGCGTTCCGCGCCGGCGAGGGCCGGGCAGCGCCCCACCGCCTCCTCGCTGAAGGTCCCCGGCGGCCCGAGGTAGCCGACGCGCGTCATGGAGCCCTTTGTAGCAGGGCGCCCGCCTGCTGTCTCTTCCGCCCCCTGCCGTGAGCTCGGGTGGGAGCGCCACTCACGATGACGAGGGGTCCCTCGGTGAGTACCCTGCTCGCATGACGCTCGGCCGCGCTCGCCTGCACGTCCTCCTCTTCGTCGCCGCCGTTGTGGCGATGGGCTGGTTCGCGAGCGGGTGCGGCGCAGGCTCCGGCGCGAGCGCCACGCCCGCGGGATACGGGGTTCCGCAAGGGGGGTACCCGGGGTGGAGCGAGCGCGCGCTCCTCGTCCTCACGAACGCCGTTCGCATCGCCCCGCTCGACTACCGGGCCAAGTACGCGAGCGACTTCTCCCCTTCCCTCGCCGCCGCGAACGTGCTCGCGGCCTACCCGGCCGCGCGCCCGCTTCGCTGGAACCTCGCCTTGAACGAGTCGGCGCGCGCGCACTCCTACGACATGGGCACGAACGGCTGCTTCCAGCACGACTCCTGCGACGGCGTCGCCTGGAACGCGCGCATCGAGGGGTACTACCGCCTCTCCGCCACCATCGGCGAGAACATCGCCGCCGGCTACCCGGGACCGGCCGATCCCCGCTACGTCATGGCGATGTGGCTGTGCGACGCGTCCGGCTCCGCCTGCTGCGCGGACGGGGCGGGGTGCGACGGGCACCGGCAGAACATCATGTCGACCGCGTACGCCGCGCTCGGCACCGGCTACGACGACGTCCCCTCCTCCACCTACCAGGACTACTGGACCCAGGACTTCGGGGGCGCCGCGGACGGGAGCGCGCCTCCGCTCGTCGACGGCAGCCATGTCTTCTTCCCCTCGCGCAGCCTCACCTTCCTCGCGAACTACGTTGACCTGGCCGCCCCGAGGACCGTAACACTCGTGCTCCAGGGCGACCCGCTGCCGATGGCGGTGAGCCTCGGCTCCCCCGCAAGCGGCACCTGGGCCGCGACCGTCGCCCTGGGAGGCGGTTGCCGCTCCTATCACTTCGAGGCGGTGGACGCCGCTGGCACCCCCTGGCGGTACCCGGAAGCGGGAGAGCTCCGCTCCCACGGCGAGGGCGGTTGCTCGGAGGACTTCAGCCCGTAGCGGCCGCGCCGGCCGGGTCCCTTTGCGTCGTGGGCGTCCCGGCCGTAGGCTTCGCTCCCGGAGGACCCGTGGAATGGGCACCCGCTGGCAGCGCCGCTTGCCCCTCCTCCTGGTCGTGCTCTCGCTCGTCGCCGTCGCCGTGGCGATCGGCCTCGTCGTCGCCGAGAGGCTGTGACCCCGCTCCGACCGGCGCCGGGCGCCGCGGGCTCACGCCTTCCGGTACGAGATACTCACCGTGAATCGATCGGGGCCGTCGCGAGCCGTCTTGAGCAGCACCAGGTCCCCGTCCTTCGTCGCCCACCCGAGAGGCGTGTCCGCACCCTCGCCCTGGATGGCCGGGGGCCCGTACCTCCTGCGCAGATCCTGGAGCGCGAGTTCGCGCACCCGGGTGGCGTCGGCCGTGGCGAGCGGGGCATACGCGTCCGTCTTGGGGTCGAACCTGGCGCCCTGCTGCGGGAAGACGACGGCCACCTCGTGCAGGCCGTTCTTCTCGTCGAAGAGGAACGTGACGAGCCCCGGCACCCCGGCCACGGGAGCGAGAACCGTATAGGAGGTCTCGCCCTGCTGCTCGGCCTCCCCGCCGCCGGGATAGAGCTTCTCGACCTGGGCGAGCGTCATCCCCCACTTCGTCTTGTCGTATCCGGCGCGCGCCCCGGTGGTGAGCGCACCGAACAGGAGCGCTGCCGCCGCCGCTCTCTTCATGTTCCCGTCCCGGGCAAGGGCCGACCCCCAACCGCTTCACCCATAATAACGAGCGGAGCAGCGGGGGGCACCGGCGCGCCGGTGGAGGAATGTAGGCCTCTCGGCCCCTGTCCGCGTCCTTCCCTCGACCCCGCCCGGGACAGATCGGTTGGACCAAGCCCTCGCTACGGGGAGGGATCGGGCCAGAGCGCGACCGGGTGCTCGGCCGCGACCGCGCATCGGGGAAAGCCGCCGCCCACGCGCACCAAGATCGCGTCGCACTCGGCACAGCGGGCGCGCCTCGGGTCGAGGGCCTCGAGCCGGGCGAAGAGGAGGGGCGGGACGGATTGCGGTCTCGGGAGTTCGCGGTGTTGCATCTCTCTCCGGGGAGCGCCTTCGAAGGCGTCGGCGTGTCGTGGGGGAATCTGCCACACCCCTCCGACACCGCGGCTCGGGGTCTCGCCGGGCGAACCGCGCCTTTAGGCGTGGGCCTAGCTCCCACCGCAAGAGTTCGAGACCTCCCGTTCCGTCCCGCTCTGCGTCGAGGTGATGTCGACGTTCAGGGTGCCGTTCCCCGGGTTCCCACTGGCGGCGAGGGACACGCTCATCCCGCCCGGGATGCTCAGGGACTTGGTGAACAGGGTCCCGGAGACCGGCACGGTCTGAATCGTTCCCGCGGCATCGGCGTACGCCACGGACGAGAGAGAGCCAGTACCCGTGGCCGAGGCGGTGTAGGAGACCGACCAAGAGCCCGTTCCCGACGGCAGGAGGTCGCTCGTCGAGGCCTGGGTGCAGGCCATTCCGCCGCCGCTTCCCCCGCAGGACGCGACAAGGAGCGGGAGAGCGAGCGCCGCCCACGGCCAGTCCTTCGCGACGTCGCCCACGGTGTCGCCTCCTCCGCCCCGTACCACCGCCGGATTAACGTCCCTCCCCTCGCCCCGCCAGCGCTCTCCTGGCCGAGGGGCAAGCGGATTGTCCGGCGACGGGCAACCGCGCCTGCCCGGGCCGTCGACCTTATCGCTTGGCAGTCTGTGATAGCTTTTGCATATCATACGTTTCGTAAACAGACGAGGGCGCCGGCGGCGGCGCGGCGCGCCCCTGCCGCTCGCCAGGGAGCTCGGTTCCTGCTGAAATGGGCGCGCCATCGATCGAACGGAGGCGTCTCATGCGGCTGCACCGAGTTCTCCTGCCCTCGCTCGCGCTCGCGGGCGCCCTCGCCTGCGCGACTGCCCCGAGCGCCCGGCGCGAGCTTCCGCTCGCCGGCGACTGGGTGCCACAGGGTGCCTCCTTCGGCGGGCTCGTCGCATTCCGCATCCGGGTCGACGTCCACGTGCGGAGCAAGCAGTTCGGGCAGGCGCTCCGCGACCGGGTCGAGAAGCAGATCGAGCGGACGCTGACGCAGAAGGGCATCGCGGTGGCGCCGCCGTCGAACGAGCCTCCCCCGAGGTTGGACCAGACCGGCGACATCATCGTCGACGTGCACGTGCGCGACACGGAGGGAGGGACGGCGGTCGCCTGGGACCTCCACGCCTCCCAGCCGGTCCGTCTCGCGAATGGCCCCTGGACGTTCGGGTCCACCTGGGAGGTGGGCGACCTCATCTACCCTCCCACCTCCGCCACCGTGGTCGCGCTCCGGGACAGCCTTCAGCCGGCCCTCGAGGAGTTCTGCAAGCTCTACCTCGCCGCGAGGGACGCCGCCCCGAAGGCTCCGGAGGGGGACCCGAACTCCACGCGCGCCGACTTGTGAGGACCGGCGGAAGCCGACCTCTGCGGACCGCGCTCCGCGCCGCCTCAAACCGAGACTAGCGGACGAGGATCTGGGCCTTCAGGAGGTGGTTCACGAGCGAGGTCGCGAGGGACGCGGCCACCTCGGGGAAGGTGACGAAGTTGTGCGCGCCCATCGCCCCGTTCCAGATGGGCTCCTTGGGGTAGCTCATCGCTTTGTAGACGATGGTCTCGCCGCTCGCGTCCGCGGGCGCGATGTCGGGCTGCGCCACCGCGAGAGAGGTGAGGTGCTGAACGATCACCAGATCGACGTGGTTGTCCCTTGCGTAGGCGGCGACCTTGGCGTCGTCGACCGGGCCGGGAGCGAGGTTGGCAGCTGCGGTGGCGACCTCGAAGCCTCGCAGCTGGATCGCATGAGCGATGGCATTCTCGAAGGTGGGCCGATCCTGCGGCTCGGGGGTGAGCGCGACCACGAAGACGCGGTGGACCGGCGCCGGCTGGTAGTTCGGATCGCGCCACACCTGGAACAGGTCCATGCTGACGCACCCGGCCGTCGCGAGCGCTGCGAGGGCAAGGGCGGCGGTTCGCGGTCGGTTCATCGTCGGCCCCCCTCCGTGGGCAGCGCCGAGGTAAGCACTATGACCGCGGTCCCACAAGCATCTTCTGCTCCGCGGGCGCCACCACTCCTCCCGTCCCGGGGCCCTCGCGACGCAGAGGGGCATGGGACCCCGACCCAGGCTGGTCGGCGGAGGCCCCGCGGAACCCCCGGCAAGGAAAGGGGCGGCCGGCTCCGGCAGCCGACCGCCCAGTCCCCGTTCTCTTCGAGCTGGCGCGGAGAGTCTCGAGCCCTCGGTCCCTGGCAGGGGCGCCGCCTCTCGCTACTTGCTCATCAAGGCCGTCCTGGGGATGAGCCTCATGTCGCCGAAGGTGGCATCGCCGTAGACCGAAGGCGGCATCTTGGCCGTGATCCCGCCGGAGACCAGGGAAAGCTCCTCGGCGGAGAGCGTTCGCAGGGCGCCTGCGCTTCGTCTCGCGTTGTTTCTCGTCGTCCTCTTCACGTTCTCTCCTGTCGATGGTTCTTGTCGGAGAGGCCCCATGGCCTCCACACGGTCCTTCCGCCAGAGGCTCGTTCGGCGGCCGCGTTCTCGGTCCGCTCTCGCCCAACTCACCTGGCCGTGCCTTGTCCGACAGCTCCGGTCTTGGAATCCGACCGGCGCCGAGTCCGTCCTCGGGGCCCCGTCGATTTCTTGGACGGTGAAGTCATCGCGTGGGACCGGCAGGCGGGAAGCCGGTTTGCCTTCGACCCGAGCGACGCAGGTGTCTTGGCGGCTGTGAAACGAGCCAGCCAGGCGAGCGTCGCGGGGGGGAGGCCACTCGCCGGCCGGCGGGGCGTCATCAGGGAGGAAAGACGCCCAGCCGGAATCTATGACACCGCCTAGAGGAGGGAAGTAGGGCCTTGGGTACTGCCCCAGGAGGGCCCCGGGGCAAGAGTGGGAGCCGGCGGACGAGTCGTTGCCAAGGTCACTTGCCTCGCCGGCGGCCCCGGCGCCTCGAGAGAGGCGTCTACCAACAGTGTACGCCCCCCGCCCCGTCTTTGCATCCCGCGTCCCCGCGACTTGCAAGTCTGCTGACTGGGGCTCACGGGGCCGGGGGCGAGCCGAGGTGGCGGCCACGGGAAGCTCCCAGCGCCGCCGTTCTTGCTGATTTCTTCGGGAGTGCAGGATCTCCTTCACCCCGGACAGCCCAGGCGACGCATGTCGCCCGGCGATCTCCCGAGCCATCCCCCGACGCACCGACGATCCACGAATCGCGCCGTCAGGCGGACCGAACGTTACTTCGGCCGTTTCCTCAGGAACACGGCAATTGCAGTTGGCTTCGTCGGGCTCCTTCCCGTGCTCGGTTCCGATGCCCTTGCCCTCGCCATCGCGTTCGCGAGTGACAAGGTCGCGCCGGGCATCGGCTTCGGCGTTCCTCCGAGGGCGGAGCCTCTGGTCTGAGGCGACTCCGAAGCCCCAAGAGAGGGCAAGCTGTGGAAACGTGCACTGAGGGTGGGGCCGTGACTCTCCAACCCTCGACGACCGCATGCCCGTAAGGGTCGACGGTCGTCGAGAGCCCGCGCGCTCCACGCCGCGCGTCCAACCACGAGGTACTCAGGTGGGGGGCAGTTCTATTGGCAACTGCAGAACGACACACCGGTCGCGTGCAGGCCGTGGCTCGGC
>Ga0335077_10001785_pt1 | contig 25592 bp, 23 predicted proteins | sample Lox_Sample_31_FD_207151 | JGI IMG/M metagenome (GOLD analysis project Ga0335077, IMG submission 207151) | Soil microbial communities from Loxahatchee National Wildlife Refuge, Florida, United States - Lox_Sample_3.1 | ecosystem: Environmental > Terrestrial > Soil > Wetlands | place: USA... | reverse complement strand
GCCCGTTGGCTTGTGAGTCGTAGGCAGGCCCGTGGTTTTCGGATCAAAGGGCCAAAGGATCATCCAATGCGGTCCGATTCTGATGGGTGCGTCAGTTTTGTCGAACGGGTCGGAGTCGCTTCGCTGCGTCGCTCCCGCAAGCATGTACTCGACGCCCGGAACGGTGGTAGTCGGCTTTGCCTTATGTTCCGCGAAATCGTGATTCCATTGCATTGCGACTTTGTCCTCACACATCGGAGGTGATCCGATGCCTTTGGGATCTCCCGGCAGGCACGTGAAGTCATTGGTTCCCGGCCGGAGGATTTTCATCTGTCCTTGGGCGTCGATCTCTGCGACCGTGGCGTTTTTCGTCACACTGGGAGGCCCTGCGGAGAGGGCGCGCGCAATTTTGCTTTGTGCCGACTCCTGCAAATTGGATGATAGCGAGTCAGGTGCGTTCATTTGCGCAGACGCACTGAGGCACGTGAGGGCAAGCATTAGAAAAGCAATCCGAGCAGACAGTAATGATCGCAGGTTTCGCAACATAAATACCTCCACTGTGTTGTCAGACTTCGTCTAATCACCGACCTCGAAAATAACTTCAAGTTCGATTGGAACGCCAAGCGAAAGGCTTGCGACTCCGTACACAAAACCGCAAGGTTCTGTCTTTGACGAAAACCTTTTGCAACAACACCGAAGCGGCGTCGGCGATCTTCGCATGTGCACGGACGCTCCCGAAGTGGCAACCAACACACCGAACCGGACGATCCGTGTTACTTTATCGAGTGATCCTAAATGCTTCCGCGCGACAGCGATCGCGTTCAGGGCAGCAAGCTGGGCCGCTCCGCTCCCTGTGTGTTCCGGGCCGACACGCCCGATGAATTTCGCTTCGCGGCCTTGGGTTGGAAACATGCCGGTGAGAAAGAGGAGATTTCCTATCTGAACGGCTTCGACATAAATCTCAAAGGGCTCAGGTGGCGCTGGAAGCACGGCGCCCGGTTCCGTCAAGCGCTTCTCTCCGCTCGCCGGCCTGGAGATTTCGATTGGGCTATGTGCCTTCGAGCATGTCATAGGGAGATCTCACCACCACCGCCGAAGGAAGGCAATTGGACCAAGGTATGAACGCAATACTTTGGCCCACCTAGTATCGGCAACCTCCTCAGATCAGGTTCATACGGAGACCGCTTATTCTCCACGACAACATGCGCACTCCCTGCAGATCGAGAATTGCTTTAGCGAAGCTCTCGGCATAGCCGGCAAGGGCTCGCGCGCCAGTCGTTTTTTCACCAGCCCGCGAAGAAGTCCGCGAAAGGCACTATATCTTCCCCGACACTCGCCTTTTCGAGAGCGTTCAAATAGGCGTTGCGGTCGGTTACCGGAATGACCTCCACGTGTATCCGCCCGACGCCATCATCGTATTCATCAGGAAGCGCCCGACGCGCCACGGGCGCCGTGCTTCCAGCGCCACTCTCACCCCGGAGCTTTGTCTCTTGGGTTTGCGGGCTGTCCTCCGGCTGAGCTACGCCGTGGAGTCGACGTTCTGGCGACAGTATTAGGTGCTTAGCACACACGGCGAGCGGCCGCAAAATGGAGCGAATTCTAGGTAATGGGTTTCGTGGGTGGATCGTCCACTAACCGGAAGCTATCCAGCGTTGACGGTGGGATTAGTCCTTACAAGTCGGCTTGGTGTCAGAAGTCAGGGAGTGGAGGTCTCAGGAAACATGTCCGATGCGCGTTTATCGTTACCTGTGGGTGAAACTTTCTAGAAGCCGACTTGTGGCCCGCGCGGCATGAGCGGCCCGAATCCTGACCCCAGCGAATGATAACGTCCTTTACCATTCACTATCCATACCAACGGCCGAGCAAGGACAAACTGGTTATGGGACACGCGACAATACCAGAATGTTGTTCAGGGTCTTTCCCGATCTCAAATTCAGGACCCTCCGACTTTTCGGTCCGAGGCGGTGATTAGGCTCTAGCCAGTCTGTCCTAATGAAAGTACGCGATACTATCACCGGAATATTTCGAGTCAGCGACTTGACTTTCTAAGTGCCCAAGCGTATTTTGCTTGCTCAGTTCGGCGAACAGAAAGAGCAGCTTATCCAAGCTTCTCGCCTGAGGGGGTTCTACTCGCCGACTTCCCTGGGACAATTTAACTTTTTTCGTGAGAGAACCGATGCGCATCGGCGAGCGGCGTCTTTCTGCCAACAGCAGGTAGATGGACTCAAGCATTTTGTCAGCATTCTCAATAAGTAAGTGCCGCAAGAAGTGCAGGCATTTAAGATCTGGTCGATTTCGTAACAGGAGATAGCCATGAAACGCTCAAAGTATTGGGTTCCCGCAGGCATTCTGCTGTTAGTGAGTTTTCTGTCCATCACTTTTGTTGCCCAGGACCCGGTTATCTTTAAAGCAGTCGATATCGATCAGGCGACGCTTCTGACAGGCACATGCAAGGATGCCACCGCGTCCTGTGGCTATAAGCTAGTGGATGTCCTCAACTCGGGCGGACATTTCTGGACCACGCCATTTCAACCTGCAAGCGACGGCTATGGGGAAGGTGACAAAGGGCCTCGCGCAGACCAGCGTCACTACTTCAATCCAACGAATTCGTCATATCATTTTCTCCGGATGAACGGACTAGATTCGCAGAGCTGTTTCGAATGCCACAACTCAATCGGGAGTTATCAGGTTGATTCAAGGGGCGCTCTCATGCGTAAGCCCTACCCGGCCGGAGGCGCCGCAGGCAGCAACAGTAATGCCTTTATCAATCCTTACTACCCTACCCCCGAGACGCTTTTTATTCGCAATCCTCCAGCGGTTTTTGGCAGCGGGTACGTTCAGTCGCTGGCTGAAGAAATGACGGATGATCTTGCTGCAATTCGGTTAAGGGCACGGGCAGACGCTGCGAGCTCCCCGGATCACAAAATTACCAAGTCTCTTGTGTCGAAGGGCATCGACTTTGGCACTTTCTCCACGACTTATCACCACGGCAGTGCGGCCAGTGTGGAAGTAGACGCCAAGACCTGTCCGGCTGGCACCGGCACAACACCTCAGCAGAAAGCTAAGGCCGCCGTCGATATTGGGGGAGCGCCTGATTTCGATGAAGACCTGAGAAACATTGAGGGCATCTCCTGCGATTTAGTTGTTCGGCCCTTCCAATGGAAGGGCGTTGCCGCCGGCCTGCGACACTTCGTGCGGGATGCGTTGGATTTTCATTTCAGTATGCAGGCTTTCGAGAAGGTAGGGCTTTGCGACTGCGATCGCGACGGTAAAGGTAAGAGTCTGAAACCTGGTCCCGACCGCACCGAAGTCACTATCGGTGAAGTGACGGCGATGGCATCATTCGTCGCGATGACCCGCCCCCCGGTGCAAGAATCTCTAAGCCCGTCCGCAAAGCTCGGAAAGGCAATATTTTTCAACGAAAACCCTGACCACACTCGACCGATCTCAGGTTTGCCTAAGAAGTTTGTAAATATGTGCGCGGCGTGCCACGTGGACCCGCTGCACCTAAACCGCCAAGAAGTAAGAATCGAATGGCCGATAAATCCCGTGAGTAACGCTGTGCCCAGTTATATTGATCCCGACGTTCCTGCCAGTTGGGCGATCACACCCAACGAATGTCCCAAAGGGGAGAATCCCACGTCTAAGCCTGTCGCCAGTTGTCCGACGGAGATGCTGACTCTTGCCGAGATGAGTGACCCAGCAGTCTATCAACGAAACCCGGCCACGCTGATTAGCCCTCTGGTCTCATCTGCGCGCCTGGCTGTTGTGAGGCGATATACGCTTAACCGGGCGCTTCTTAAGACTAACGCGATCGGCTTCAATGAGATGTCGAATGCTGCAGAAATGTTCCAAGCTGCCCAAGTTCTGGGACAGTCGTTAGTTGCCAAAGGGGGAACGACGGTAGGTAACGATTACGTCATTCCGCTTAACGTCGCAGACCGGTATGTTACTCCGCTGCAGTTGCCGCGGCTTAAAGGCGAAAACGCAGACGGCTCGATTGATGTTCCTCTTTTCAGCGATCTGAAACGCCATAATATGGGCAAATGCCTTTCCGACCCGGTCAAATTCACGGACTCCAAAGGCAACAGTCACGATCTGCCCCCGCAGGGAACAGACGTGCTTAATATCTTCAACAACCCTCAGGATTACCTAACTCGGCCGCTCTGGGGGGTCGCTGATACCGGACCCTGGCTTCACGATGGAAGAGCATTAACGTTGACAGATGCTGTTCTAATGCATGGCGACAGTATTGGTTGCGGCGACAGCGAAGCGGCTCCAGTGGTGGACGCCTTTAAGAATCTCAAAGATCCTGAGAAGCAGGGCTTGATCGATTTCTTACTAACGCTGCGCCTTCCGCTCCCACAGGGAGTCCAAGTTGCTAGTGGACCCTAGAACTCTTCCAATACCTAAGGTTCGCCCATAGTTGAAGCAATTACATGGATGGAACGATGGCGAACGTTTAGTTTGAGGACCGTCCTAAAGGACGCCGGAAGGAAATCGCCAAATTTTCGGGTAGGTGGTACCGAGAAACTGTTCCTTGCCAACTCAAATTGTGAATGATAAAGGACGATATCATTCGCATACGGTTGTCGAGGATCTAAAAGGTTGTCCAGAAACGGGCTTAGGGGAAGTTGTCCGGATTTGTAACGGGAAGTCGGCCGTTCGGTAGTGATGACCTCAGGCTCATGAGGCTCCCGGTTCAAGTCCGATGGCATCGTTTACCGCATTTTGAAGGCGCTGCTTGCAGCCCAGGTAGCGTTCAGTGGTTTCGATGGAAACGTGTCCGAGGAGAAACTGGATCTGTTCGAGCTCACCTCCTGCCTGATGACAGAGTCGGGCACACGTTCTACGCAGATCGTGTGGAGCGAGCCCTGTCAGGCCGCAGCTCGCCGCTCCCTCTCTAACGATCGACCAAATCACCTTTGGCGTGAACCCATTTCCCCACGTCCGACCTGCTTTGTTGATGGCTCTGAAAAGTGGGCCTGAAGTCAGTCCAGCGGACACTGTCCATTCGTCGATTGCTCTCTTCACCCAGTCGGGCATCGGGACCGTGCGGATGTGACCGCCTTTTCCATTCAAGTCTGCGATCACCCAGTGTCCTTCTCGGAGTTGAACATCTTCCAGCTTCAAGGCTGCAGCTTCCGCCCTTCTCAGGCCGCAGCCGATCAGGAGAGCGATCATGGCTTGGTTCCTCAGTTCCTTTGGAGTCGATGCGCCAAATGCGCCGATCAGTCGCTTGCCCTCTTCGGCGGTCAGCCAGTTGCCGATTCGAACGCCGAGCCGGCGAGCGCCCTTCACCCTGCGAATTCCGGCGGCCAGATCGGGACTCAGTAAGCCACAATCGGAGGCTTCGTAGGCGAGCCGACGTACTGCTGCCAATCGCAGGTTGATTGTCGACGGAGCGTAATGCCGCTGCTCCAATGAAATTCGATATCGCGTCACGACGGTTTTGTTAAATGCCAGCCGTGGCTCCGAGCAATACCAGTCAATGAACTCGCGAATCGCATGATCGTACGAACGCTGAGAGCTTGGCGAGGTGAGACTGTTGAGCACAGCCGATTTCGACTGTTCAAGATCGGGGAGCTTCAAGATGGTTTTGGGGGCCCGCTTCAGTTTCGCTTTTGCCTTTCGCGCCATTGCAACGGCCTCCTTCAAGCCGTGGCAACAGCGTTAACCACTCATCTGTCTCCTGACCATCTGCGCGTTTATCGTTAGCTATCCAGCTTTGAAGGCTTTATCGGCCAAAGATGACGGGATGCCGCGGAGAGGAGGGGAAAGGTGCAGGAAGGGGGAGCCTGTATTAAACTCCTCAACCTTCTGCCCGTTGCTGATGTCTCCGAGAAAATCCACTTCGCAGGATCGTAGGGAGACCGCGCAAAAAGCAAACGCGTGCTCTTCACGGGTCTGGTTAGCCGATCAATGCGGGCACAGTCGTCTGGAGAAAGTTCTCGACCGATATGGGAACTCGCCCAGTGAAGTTCTTCACCGTGGGGGTGACAATCGCCTGATAGCCGCGCGACGCCTCCTCATCCAGCCCACGCACACCCCTCGCGGCGAACGGCGGGATGCCGGCAGCCACTAAGCCTTTTTCAACCTCTTCCGGCGTCACATTCACGTGTTGAACGGACTTGCCCGAAAGGCGCGAAAGAACACTCGCAATCTGTTCGTGGGTAACCGAAGCAGGGCCGGTAACATCGTAAATTGCCTTGCCTGTGGAGTTGAGCAGCGCCGCCGCTGCTGTTCTTGCACAGTCTTCGCGAGTCACATACGAGCGGCCCCGCGACTGCGTTGCGGAAACCAGCTTTCCCGTCTTAAGCGCGAAGTGTGCAAATCGAAGGATGACTTCCGCGTACAGGTTATTCCTCAAGATTGTCCAATTTAGCCCGCTTTCGAAGAGCGCGACTTCCGTCCAGAAATGATCGTCCGGGATCGAGGGTCCCTCCGTCGGGTGGGCGTTGGGTAGAGATGTATAGACGACGTGCTCCACACCGGCACCCACCGCGACTTGAATGGCTGTCCGGTGCTGTTTGATCCGCACATGTGGCGCGTGAAGTGAATCAGTACTGATGAGAAGCAAGCGTTCCACCCCTCGGAATGCTGTCTGCAAGGTCTCGGGACGATCAAAATCAGCTTCCCGTTCTTCCACACCCAAAGAGGCGAGTTCTTGATGCTTTCCCGGGGTACGCGTGGCCGCAATCACTTTCGTTACTCCGAGTCGCCGAAGCTCTGCTACGACGGCTTTTCCAAGGTGTCCACTGGCGCCTGTCACGAGAAGCTGCTTATCTGCAAAACTCATGTGCTACCTCCAAAGCAAAAAAACGACAGCCGAGAATCTAAAGAACCTCGAAGATGCTATAGATGGGGCCGTCGGGGGGCCTGTGGCCAACTCCCACGGCGATGATGCGGTTCATCCAATCGTATTTCTTCGAGTTGGTTTCAAATACGGGATTCATCCGAAAATAGTAGCTGGTAGGGTCGAGGTCCTCTCCCTTGTCCAGTCTCTCCATCACTTCTGGCGCACCAGCGCGCAGGCACTGATAGGTCATCACGATCAGGGCGCCATCGGTTGTCTTTAGTACAAGACGCACATCTAACTTGATGCAAGAGTCATTGCGAACGTCCTGCCAGTCGTTGCCGGTAACAACCACGCCAGAAAGCCGCTCGCCCTCAAAGACACCTCCCGTAATTACACCGATGCGGCGGTACGCGTTCGGAGTTTGACCGACGATCAGTAGTGGCGGCACCTGCTCGCGCAACAGGAACAACGGCCTGGTTTGCACGCTCTTGAGAACCTCGGGCAGGTTTTGACTTAACGAAGTTGATTGCGTCAGAGAAGTTGACATGATGCTCCCCTTTCATTCCATACCTCACTTTTCGTTGCCTGCAAAACGAAACGCGAACTCCATCGCACGATTGCCGCCTACGCGGATTTCGATTGTGCCCGGCGACTCAGAGAAAGGACAGCAGGGTTTTCGCCAGCGCCTCGGGCTGCTCTTCGGGGACAAAGTGGCCCGAATCGGCGATCACCGCAGACTTAACGTTCTGAAAGTAAGGACGCAGTAACTCACCCATATTCGGGATGGAATATTGTCCACCGATTGCCAAGAGTCGGACCGGAATCTTGTTCTTGAATTGCTTCTTATTGAAATCCATGTCCTTGATGATTTGTCGGCAATAGTCGAAAGCTGCATCCATGCGTCCTTCGCGCGCGTAGGCCCGCACGTAAGCGGCCACGGCGTCCGCCGGAACGGCTCCCGGCTTGTATACTTTGTTCTTGTACCACCAGCCGACGTAGATGTCCTCCTTGCCCTTTGTGAGCTCGGCGGGTAAATCGGGAAGCATCATGAAAATAAAGTTCCACTTTCTCTTGTAGTCCGAGAGTTGAATATCGTTTAGCAAAGTGATGCCGGGGATTCCTGCTTCGATCAATGTGAGCGACTTAAAGTCTTCCGGGAAGAGAAGGACCCAGCTGTATGCGCACCACGCGCCAAAATCGTGTGCCACAACGTGCAGTGGCGCGCCCAGGCCTTTTACGAACTCGTGAAAGACTTTTCCAACATTCTCTGTCGTCGCCGGGGACGAGAGTACACCCGAATCCCCGAAACTAGGAAGATCAGCGGGTATGGTTTCGAATTTTTGAGACAACAACGGAATTAACGGATTCCAGGATAGACGCGTTTGCGGAAAGCCCGAAATCAACAACACTTTTTCTCCGCTTCCTTTTCGGTCAAACGCAATCTTTTTTGCTTCCATCGCTGCGTCCAGAGACATAGCGTCTGGCTCACTTGCCACACCCGGATCGGCGTTCGATCTTGGCTTGGTCAGCGCGTCGCCTTCAATCGCGCTGAATCCCACACCCATCGTTAAGGCGCCGGCCAATGTGATGCTTCCCTTTAAAAGGTCACGCCGGTTCAGCGCGGGATCGGCAGTGACAGGCTTCCTGGGGTTCGACTCCTCGTCAAGGTGGCAATTGGACATTGCACGTCTCCTTCACGTATAGTCTCTTGACATCAAGATAGAATACATACTCCTGCATCGTCAAGGTTTATTTACAGTTTCGTTATTAGGCCTTATCTCGGCAGGAAAAAGGAGGACGATTATGAGTCTCAGGCCCAGAGGAAGCGCTGTCCTGATCGCTCTGGTTCTCACCTTTGGAAGTATTGTCGCCGCACAAACGAGCGACGATCTTCCCGACTACGTAGCGTCGTTACCGCAGCTCAAGGCCAGTGCCCCGGTAATCGATCCGGCCAAGGGCTACGTAGTACAGAAGCTAAAACCCGACGTTTACATGATTACGGAGGGCGCTTATGAATCGGCTTTCGTGACTACCGGCAAAGGTGTTGTTCTCTTTGACGCTCCTCCTTCTTTTGCTCAGCACATTTCGCATGCTGTTGCGGAGACGACCCGCGAGCCGATCGTGGAGCTTGTGTATTCGCATATGCATGTCGACCACATCGGCGGCGCCGGCCTGATCCTCAAGGAGCATCCCAAGATGCAGATCCTGGCTGAGGAAGGTACTGCCGATTTCTTGCGCGACATGCAGGATCCGCATCGGCCCGTGCCCACTCGCGTCTTTAAGGATCACTACACGCTTAAACTGGGCTCCCTGACGGCTGATATGAAAGTTGGCCACTGGCATACGCCGGAGGGCGACCTGCTGATCACTATCCCGGCCAAGAAGGTTGTAATCGCCATCGATGCGTTCTCGGCGGGCGCAACGCCCTTCATGAATTTTGATCTGACGATGAATATGCACGAGTACCTCAAATTCTTCGATCAATTGGAGGCAATGGACTACGACGTGATCGTGGCCGGCCATCATGGTGCTCCGGCGACCAAAGAGAACGTGGAAGTTGCGAAGAGCTACGTGACCGACGTTCTTCACACGATGACCCGCATCCTGGGAGAGGATCATCGGGCTCTTAAAGCACGCGCGGTTCAGAAATACGGCTTGGAGAATGGCTGGGCGATAGCCAGCGTCCTTATCGACAGCGAGGTCGACCAGTGCGCGAAGGAGATCAAGGGCCGCTGGATCGTCAGATTGGAAGGCGTGGATATTTGGGCTCCCAGCCACTGCCGCACCGCATTGGTTTATGCCGAGTGGGATGTGGGGCCTCGTTAATCGCGAGGTTTATAAGCTCCCGTGCCTAATCTTGTTAACCGAATGCTCGCACATTAAAATGGCTTGATTTCAAGCTGTAAGCTATTGTCCACCGCGGATTTGTTTCCGGGAGGCAGCGGTCGCTGCCACGAACGTGAGAACGGACTTAAACTCGCTGCTAATCTTTGCGCAAGTCGCGGAATTGAACAGTTTTGTCCGCGCAGCCAGGCGACTCCAAATGCCGCCGTCAACGGTCAGTCGACGCATTACCGAGTTAGAGACACAACTCGGTGTCCGGCTCATTGAGCGCTCCACCCGTAGCCTGCGGCTCACCGACGTTGGTTCGGAACTGCTCGAACACGCGCAGCGTAGCGCAGAGATCAGTGAAGCTGTGAGCAATATAGCCTCGAACCATAGCGCACGGGTGTCGGGGACACTACGAATCTCAGCTCCACCCACAATTTCTGATTCTTTGCTTGCCCCTCTCATCATCCGTTTCCAGGAGGCTTACCCGGACGTTCGAGTTCAAGTGTTCACCACGGACCGTATCCTTCCTCAAATCGCGGAAGGCATCGATCTGGCTTTCCGGGTTGGCGAACTCGAAGATTCTTCACTTGTCGTGCGGCGGCTGCTGACCTATCGGCACCAGGTGGTGGCGAGCCCGTCATATCTAAAGAATCGAAAGGGACCCAAACGGCCTGCTGAACTGCTCCAGCATCGCTTGCTCGCATTCTCTTTCTGGACTCCGCAGAATACCTGGTCCTTCACCCGCGCAGGTAGCAAGGAAACGGCTTCGGTCACCTTTCAGCCACACCTGTCAATCAACGAATACGCCGGATTAGCGATTGCACTGGTTGCAGGCGCTGGAATCGGAGAGCTTCCGCCCATCGTGCAACCTGACTTGCTGCGTCAAGGCAGGCTGGTCGAAGTCATGCCAAATTGGCACCTGCGGCTTTTCAATCTTTCGTTAGTACACTTAGGCAATCGCTACATACCGCGGGCGGTGCGAGTCTTCAAGGACTTCGCTGCGGAGGTAGTTCCCAAGCTGTTCGCAAAGCTCCCCGCGTGAGATCTGTAACTGTTCAGAAAGCGAGGCTGTTTCCATGAGAGCAGCTTGGTACGAGAGGCAGGGTCCCGCTCACGAGGTTCTCACGGTTGGCGAAATGTCCGATCCGATGCCAGCAGCGGGCGAGGTTCGCATTCGCATTGCCGCCTCGGGAATTAACCCGGGCGACATAAAAAAACGCCAGGACGCGTTCGGGTACGGCATGCCTTACCCTCGCGTGATCCCTCACAGTGATGGTGCCGGTGCAGTGGATCACATCGGTGACGGCGTTTCCGCTGAATGGTTGGGCCGCTCAGTGTGGTGCTACGGAGCCCAATCCTACCGTCCTTTCGGCACTGCAGCGGAATTCACTGTGGTTCCTGTCGAACAAGCCGTCCGTCTACCTCAAAACGTTTCGGCGGATCAGGGTGCGTGCCTGGGCATTCCCGGCATAACTGCTCACCGGGCCGTCCACGTGGCCGGCTCGGTGGATGGACGAACTGTGTTAGTGCAAGGCGCAGCAGGTTCCGTAGGAATGTGCGCGGTTCAATTGGCGCACCGCGCAGGGGCGCACGTGATTGGGACGGTGATGTCTGCATCGGAAGAGGAAACCGCGAGGAAGTCCGGAGCCCACGAGGTGCTTCGCAACGACCATGAACTCTCAGTGCGCATCAAGACACTTGCTCCTGACGGAATCGATCACATCGTCGAAGTGGCGTTTGGAGCCAACATCGATGCCGACGTTGAGTTGCTGAAAATGGGTGGGTCGATTGCGACCTACGCGACGAATGTTGCTCCGCCGAGGATCCCATTCTGGAACATGGTGTTCAAGAATATTCAAGTGTTTTTCCTTGGCAGCGACGACTTTCCCACGGATGCAAAGATCGTGGCGACCCGCGATCTGAACGCTGCGCTGGAAGCCGGTTGGTCGGGTTTCGAAATCGGCGAGCGAATTCCGCTCTCAGAGATTGTGCATGCTCACGAACTTGCAGAGCATCCTGTGCGACGTGGAAGGATTGTCGTTGTGCTGTAATCCTTCGCTAAATAGGCCAACTTGAAGTGGCGTTGCCGATTACCCATGCAAGTGTTTTTCGATGCGAGGATCTGGAAGCAGCCACATAATGGCTACGAAGATGTAAAGAGCGCAAGATAACCAGGGCTTTACGAGTGCCAGTGGTATCGCAACCAAGTAGACGAGCACACTCACCGTCCCCTTCCAATCTTTTCCGATGGACCTTGCCAAAACCGAATTCTCTCCGTGGTGCGCAATCAAGCTCTTCGTCAGAATGAAATAAGCGATTCCGGCAAAAAGCAACATCGCCCCATACACCGCGACTGGAAGCGGGGCAAAATGATTCTCTCCCATCCAAGCGGTCGTGAAAGGCGCCAGAGAAAGACAAAACAAGAGAATCAAATTGGCCCAGAGAATGCCGCCGGTCACATGCTCCGACGCGTGCAGCAGGTGGTGATGATTGTTCCAGTAGATTCCCACATAGAGATAACTCAACACGTAGCAGAGAAAAACCGGAATGACTGACTTGAGAGCGTGCAGGTCCGTTCCTTGCGGTAGTTTCATATCGAGCACCATGATCGTGATGATCACAGCAAACACACCGTCACTGAATGCTTCAAGCCGGCCTTTGCTCATCGGGAATCTCCTATGCCTCTAAAACTCGAAATTCTGAAGTGCAGCTATCGAACGCGCGAGCCTATTCAGGGATTTTTAGAAGTTGCTGTCGCGGAAGAGAATCCGCCCTCAATCCGAAGAGACTCGATCGAACCATGCTGCTCGAAAGGAAGTACGTCCTTCCCATGTGAATGCAATCCTCCGAGCACCTGGATTTCCTGCGCCGATCCACCCGGTTTAAAACTCAGTGCCGTCGCGGGCAGATTTTGTAGCAAACCCTTCACGAGCGATTGTCCGATTGCTCCATGGGTCTCGATCCCGCGGCGAAAAATGAGGCGTCCGACCGGTTGGCTAATTTGAACCCCAACGGCGCCGTCCGCATGTGTAACGATTCGATCGAAATCACCGCTGCGTATCGATCCGGTGTAGACGTTGAATCCGCGGGCTCCGATTCCAAATGTTTCGATCGGCGCGTGAGTGACGAGCTCATCAATCCGCCCAAAGTTGACGAAACCCACACCACTCGGTCCGAAGGTCGTCACCTTATCTTTGCTGATCCAGCGGTCGACCACTCCCCAGTTGTCGAGGGCCATATCGTTGGCTCCGTAGGTGGTAACAGGTCCGTTGTTCAGGACCACTTCAACGCTTGCTCCGAACACCACAAAAACTCCTCCAGAGATCTGGTCGGCCGTTCCAGGCTCAATACGCCCATCGCTGTACACCGCGTGGGTTTCGAGGTGTTGCACCGTCAAACGACCACCCGAGTCGCTCGCTCCACCGACGAATACTCCGCTGCCAAGCACCGGCGAGCCCAGTCTCCCCGCAGACAAACCGATTAGGTTAGCTGTGATTCGGACGTCGGGGTCAGACTGCATGTTCCAGAGCGTGAAAGCGCCTTGTAGCACGTAAACCCCGTACTCATGTGGTTGTTCCGGCTCCGCACGAGCATCCGCGGCGACGATGTCCAGACCTTCAATTTCCACGTGACCGCTGCGGACCGCTCCGCGAGCGAGAAGACGTACGCGGCCGACCGTGCTCACCGAACGGAGCGTGAGTGTGCCCAGACCGCTAACCGACTCGTCGTTCCGGATGGCCAATCGTTCAGGCGATAGAACGAGGTCGAGCTCATCAACCAGATTGTCACGGGTAAGGCATATTCCGTCAGCGCCATCCGCGAACTGCAAAACAGAGCGGCGACATCGGGGCCCGCGCAGAGTTTTGTTCGGCGAAAGTCGGATCTGGGGAACTCCAGTCAGGTCCTGTGCAACAGTGATGGTATGGATTTCGGGGTCAGCGGCTGCTTTGATGAGCTCGTTCACCGAATTCACAACTTGTTCCTTGCCATAACTTAGAGTGAAATAGGGAGTCTGCGGCATATCGCGATCCTCCAGACGATTCGCCGGCTAACGAGCCGTTCAGTTGACGTCTAGAAGGTAAATATGAGAGAAATATGCCTTGATGTCAAGGCAGTGAAGACAGAGTGAAGCTGCAGGGGAGGGCGCGTGAAATCTCATCATCCTGGTATCGATCCCGCGGTGGCTCCAAGCGGCAATGGTTGTGTCGAATGTCTGGCCTCCAATGGATGGTGGTTGCACTTGCGACGTTGCGCTCAATGTGGGCACATCGGCTGTTGTGATAGTTCGCCAAGTCAACATGCGACGAAGCACTTTCACGTCACGGGTCATGCCATCGCTGCAAGCTTTGAGCCCGGCGAAGCCTGGTTCTGGAACTATGAGACAGAACAGATGATCAGCGGGACAAAACTGGCCCCACCGCGCTGGCACCCTGGAGACCAGCCTGTTCCGGGGCCGGCCGGAAAGGTGCCTGGAGACTGGCAATCTCATCTGCATTGAGCAGCGGGAGTTATGGATGCGTGAGCGACCAGTGTGTGACGATGAACGGAGTTGGAGAGAAAAACCCTAAGCTGTGAGGCTCAATGGCTAAACTGACGAGTTTTCAGGAAGACATTCGCCCGCTCTTCACGGAACGAGATATTCACGCAATGAGCAAGGCGTTCGATCTCGGGAAGTATGAAGATGTAAAAGCGCACGCTGCCGCCATCTACGACCGCATTCGCGGGATTGGTGGTGCCGTCATGCCGCCCCCGCCACCGAGAGGAGAAGGGCCTTGGCCTCAATCTCGGATTGAGCTCTTCGCTAGTTGGATGTCGGACGGATACCAACCTTAGGGGAGGAGACTTGTTATGCCGAGTCGAGCGGATCAGACCGCTGATTTGAAATTTGTTGTCACGAATACGCTGATCGTTCGAGACATACAGCGGTCAGTGGCGTTCTATCGCGATGTCCTCGGCGCTACGGTGTTGCGTGAGGGTGAGCCGACGTTTCTGCGATTCGGCAACATTTGGCTAACCATTAACCACGGCGGCGGACCAACGGATGATAAGCCTGATGTCATCGCGTCGCCGCCGCGTGATGAAAACCTTCTAAGCAACTTTCTGAATCTTCGCGTAACCGATATCCGACGCTACTATGACCTGTGGTCTTCCCGGGGCGCGAAATTCATTACTGAGCCTAAAGTCCATGCCACAGAATTGCGGTGCTACATGCGCGACCCGGACGGTTATCTCATTGAAGTCGGACAAACGACCATGACTGCCGGGCCTCTAGATTTGTACGAATAATTGGTGGCGAATTGGTACTTCCTCCTCATTCAAGGAGCCTGTTGATCTCAAGGATCGATCACGCAAATATGAGGTCCCGGAAAGACAGCAGGTACTATCCAGCAGTGCGTCGCGCAAAAAGGTCTCGGAAGCGACTGGCTCTCGCATAAGCCAGGCGACCAGGTATCGCGACGGACACTTCCGTGCCTTTCTCGGGCGCGCTAGTGCAACAGAACTTTGCGCCAATCCTTTCTGCGCGTTCCGCCATCCCGCGGATTCCCCAGTGTCCATTGGTCGGGCTTGCCAGGGATGCCTCTGGATCGAAGCCACGGCCGTTGTCGCGACAAGTCATCCTGAAAGCGCATTTCTGATAGTCAAGCTCCACAGCGATTTGCGAAGCCGCAGAGTGGCGAAAGGAATTCGTCAGAGCCTCTCGGGCAATGCAAAATACTTCGTCTGCCACGTGGCTCTGAAGAGCATCGCTTCCTCCCGTGCGTTCTATAACGAAATTGACTGCACTAACGCTATTGAGACTGGTTGTAACGCCCTCAATCAATGACTTCAACTCGGCATCCGTTAGGTCCTCCGATCTCAGTCTCGTGACTCGATTACGCCCTTCGAGAATAATCTGGTCGGCTCTGGCCAAAGCCTTCTCAAGAGCTCTTTTCGATTCGTGCTCGGCAGGCACTTTTGATGCTGCAGCATGAAAGCTAAGCAACAGCCCTTGAACTCCCTGTAGGAGTGTGTCGTGTAGATCCCGTGCGATTCGAATTCGCTCGTCAGCCCGCTCCTCGGCACGCTGCCTTATCGCCGCAGTGACGTACCGAACCCTGGCAGTGAGTCCAAGCCACAGGAGCAAGACGCCTGAAACCAAGCAGAGGACAGTAAACCAGATCGTTTGGTAAAAGGCTGGCAGCACTGTAAAGCTTGTTGAGAGAGGGGCGCTCCAAACACCCTCGCCATTTGTCGCCTTCACTTCAAAGAGATATCTCCCTGGCCCGAGGTGCGTATAGACAGCTTCGGTGCGTCGACCGACATCTTGCCAAGTCTCATCGACTCCGTGCAGCCAGTAGCTGTACTTCACTTTCTCCGGTGCAAACAGATTCGCGCCAAAATAGGGGATGCGTATGGTGCTCGTACCTGCTTTTACCTGGTACCGTTGTCCAACCGGTTTCCCATCCTCTTCGACGGTGGAGATAACCAGAGTTGGGGGCCGCGTATTATGCAGTACGTGTCCGGGATCTACAAAGGCGATCACACCCGACGTGTTGAACCAGACTCGACCATTAGCATCGGTTACAGTCGTAGGGAAACCATAGTCCGGTGCTGGCCCGTTTATCTCCGTTTGGGTGAATAGCTGTGTGGGCAGAGGCACTCGGTGCGAAACGCCTGCCCGAAAGTCAGAGTAGGCAATCCTTGAAACTCCATGAATGCCATTCAGCCATATATCTCCATTCCCCGTTTGCACCATTCCTGAAATACCCGTAATCGAGGCTGGGTCGGCGGCGGGTAAGAGGTCGAAGCGATGCCTCCGAAAGATAGCGATTCCATTCACCCCCCCACATAACAGCCCTTCGGAACTCTCGATAAAAGTATGTATGCTGCCCAGGTCCGTATCGCTCCCGACCGGAAACACGGAACCGGCCGATTTGTCGACCATGCCCACTTTGCCGCTGTAATATCCGATCCAAATTTGGCCCTCTTTATCAACGAAGAAACTGCCGGGAACTTCGTTGGGCTGATTCGGCAGGTCCCATTTGAACCACTTGCCTTCAACGAAGCGGAAAACACCAGAAGATCCAAATGAAACATTTACCTCACCAGGCTTCACTTCGAAGAACTGCCGCGGGGCCCAGACTGGAACCCCCTTCGGCAAGTCGACTTTCATCAGATGGTCCTGCACTTCCCGAACGATACCCTCATCGGTTTTGATCCAAATCGCACCACGGCTATCCGGGAACAAGACACTCGCTCGTGATAGACGTGGACCGTGTTCCCGTGTTTCCCCGTTGCGAACGGAAAGCAGTGGCGCCCGCCCACTTCCGATCCAAATTGTTCCCTGAGCGTCACGCGCGAGGCCAAGAACGAACGAATCAAGCGGCCTGTCCACGTATTTGATGAGGACCGGATCCTGAAATCGCTCAAGCCCGTTCGGAGTGCCCAACCACATGTCACCATTCCGATCTTCAAAAATGGCCTGTGTAGTTGAGGAAGTAAGGCCTTTAGCGGTTCCCAGGTTCTCGCGAAAAAACCTCTGTTTGCCGTCAACCATCACCTGCTCAAATCTGTTTAGTTCGGAACCCGCAACCCACAGGGAACCATCGGAGGCGAAGGTTATCTGATTAACCGAGGGAAGATGGATTACAACAGGATCCGGGACTCGATGGCCAGGAACATCGAGCTGCCGAAGATCAGCACTCGATGCAGGAGTTGCGGCAATCCATAGTTCGCCGTTCTTGCTTTCAGCGAAATTGCTCGAGTCGCCTGGGCGAAAGTCTATGTCAGCCCTTGAAAACTCCGTTTGCCCCGGAGACCGATAGTAGATAGATCGAGCCGTGGAAACCCACTGCGTGCCTTCGTGATCAAAAAAGACTGCCCTTACGCCACCCTCATGTGGAATGCCTCTCAGGGTCCCCGCATCAGTCCAACGATTTCCATCGAGAACCATCACTCGTCCATGAACGACCGCCCAGATCGAGCCATCTGGCCCCCCTGTTATCTGCATCACCGTGAGGGATGGGAATCCGTCACGTTCATCGAAAAACCTGACTCGGCCGCCTCTAATCCGAGCTATTCCACGGTCCAAGGAACCGACCCAGACGTCGCTGTTCCTCGCGACGAATATCGCATTGTATCCTCCGGGGGGTAAATCGGACTCTCCACTCGGCGCGTGAAATTCCTGGAATTTCAGTCCATCAAAGTGATAAAGCCCTTTGAGGCCGGTTAGCCACAAGGTTCCATCTTCATCTTGAGCGATTCCCATGACATCGCCTGGCGCACCGTCGCGGATTGTCCACACTTTGTGATCAAGCTGTGTGAGTCGAAGGAGCCCAGAGGCGGGCGCAGCCACCGACCCCAATGGGTTAAGCACCAGCCAGAAGAACAACAAGATCGCAATCAGACCTTGTGAACCGCGAGCCGATCTACTCTTGTTGCCAGCCATTTTGAGTATGGCCTCCACCACGGAAGACAATTTGCACTCCCGCCCCATCGCGGGAGCTATGACGGGATCTTGGTTGCCAATTATATTTCAGGCGAATTCGCCGACGCGTGCAACAAACACTACTCGAAAGGAGGGTATCGAGCGCCTCCCGATTGGTGCGAAAATTGTTAGCCTGGCTGGCACAACTGGAAAGGGAGCGACGGAATGCCAAAGCAGTCCACCTCTCGAATCCGCATTCTCATCGTCGATGATCATCCTGTGTTGCGGGAGGGCTTGGTAGCGATCATTGAAAGCCAGTCCGATCTTGAAGTGGTTGCGGAAGCGGGAACGGGGAAAGAAGCGATTGCTCTCTTTGAAGAGCATCTCCCGGACATTACGTTAATGGATTTGGGATTGCCGGACGTACACGGTATTGACGTGATCAAAATGCTGCGAGAGACACACCCTGACGCGCGGATCATCGTTCTCACTACGTACCTGGGGGACGTCCAGGCAATCCGTGCGCTTAGGGCTGGTGCTTCCGGCTATCTACTAAAAGCCACCTTGCGCCGCGATCTTCTAGACTCAATTCGCGCGGTGCATGCTGGACTGCGTCATGTACAAGCTGAAGTGGCAACAGAACTAGGGCAACACGCCGCCGAACAATCCCTCACGACACGAGAAGTAGAAGTCTTGAAGCTTATCGCAACGGGCTGCTCAAATAAGGTTGTAGCAGACCGCTTGAATATTAGCGAAGATACAGTCAAAGGACACGTTCGCAATATCCTGTTCAAACTGAAGGCGAACGACAGAACTCACGCCGTCACCATCGCACTGCATCGCGGCTTTTTTGAGATCTAACAGGATTGTCGAACGGTTGGGCGCTTCGCGAAGACAGGCCCGCTTCGGTCCTTTGCATCTCAATTATCATGGCATCAAGATTCTTTTCCCTCTACAATAATCCTTTGCATGGATATAGAAGCCAGGAAAACGGCTAAATCCGATGGGACTCACGTCTTCCTTGTGGTTTGGAAGGCGTACCGGGCTCTGCTGGCTGATGCCGAAGCCAGCATAAACCGAATCAACCTCTGCGATTCGGACTTTCGAGTCCTTGAGGCTCTGCTACACAAAGGCCCCCTCCCCGTAAACATCATTGGACAGATCGTGGAGCTCACGACTGGATCCATAACTACCGCCATCGACAGGCTGGAAAGCAAGTGGCTCGTCGTTCGCAAGCATCATCCTACTGACCGTAGGATTCGGATTGTCGACTTGACACCCAAAGGTCGCCAATTGATCGAGAAGGGCTTTGCCCAGCACAGAATCGACATGGAAAAGGCGGTTTCAAACCTCTCGCGCGCCGAGCGGGGAATGCTTGTTGATCTTCTAAAGCGTCTCGGAGACCGGGACGGACTCACCCGGCTCTAACTCACCTGAACCCTAGTTTTTCCAATTGGGGTTGGTCTCTGCCCCTCTGATTAGTCTGCCAGGATTGTTCCAAATTCGGAATTCACCTTTCCGCTCCGGCATCTTGTCGCCACCAGTTTTCGGGTTTATGTTCCTTGGAACCTATTACTTGACATCAAGGGAACCGCGACCTATGACTACTAATGAGCGGGCTGTCGCAGAAGTGTGTCCGCCTACAATCAAGCCCTCAACGCCTCGGATACGAGCGCTGTGATGCCTTTGTACGCCAAGGATGGCGTCTTCATGCCGCCGTACAGTTCATCGGCTGTTGGCTTAGTCGACGTGCGGAAAGCATATGACGCTGTTTTTGGCGCCATTAAGCTGACTGTGAAATTCAATGTTGCGGAGATTGTCGAAATAAGCCCGGAATGGGTGTTTGCGCGAACCAACTCGGAGGGTACGACGTTGAACCGCGCAACTGGCGCAACCAGCAAGGAGGCGAATCAGGAACTATTCATTTTCCACAAGGAAGAAGATGGCAAATTCAAGATCGCCCGCTACAGTTTTTCAACCACTAATGCTCAGAAGGCTTGAGTTCCTCGCGTGACCTTCATTTATGCGGGGACTGATCCTGACCTGTGCTAGACATTTGTGCAATCGTGCCCTCTCGCTATCGACCGGATAGTCAAAAAGGGGGGTATTGATTCAGACCGATTTGGCGATTGAATTCGCGACGATCTGGCTGAAAAATTTGCCCGGAGAGGTTGATCAGCCATGAAAAGACTACTGCATGGGATAAATCTTGTTTCGAAACCCAACGGAAACGGCTGTGAGGATTGCCTGAAGTCAGGAGGCTGGTGGCTCCATCTTCGCAGGTGTGCGGAGTGTGGGTATGTCGGGTGTTGCGATAGTTCACCAGGTCAGCATGCCGCAAAACACGCCTCTCTCATGGGTCATCCAGTCGTAGCCAGTTTCGAGCCGCTTCAGAATTGGTTTTACAACTACAGAACGAAGAGGGTCTCAAAGGGCCCAAGGCTATTAGGGCCTCGTTGGCACCCCGAGACTCAGTCAGCTCCCGGTCCTGAGGGAAAGGTGCCTCCCAACTGGGAATCTCTGTTGCACGACGTGGCTTAGGCAAGAACTGATCGGTCGCTTGCGACTGGAGCTAGCTGCTGCTGACCCAAGTGCATTTGCTGATCAGAAAGGAATATGAACAATGTCCTCCGTAGTGATGGTTGTTTCAGGTGCAAATGTGTGGACAATGAAGAACGCCCGACCTCATCCAACCGGCTTCTGGTCAGAAGAGTTTGTGACGCCGCATCGAAAGTTCACGGAAGCCGGACTTAAGGTCACTGTTGCGAGCCCCGGTGGCATAACTCCGACGGTTGATCCTTTGAGTTTCAATCTGGCTTACAACAATAACGACGAGAGCAAAGTCAGGGAACAGCAGGATTATATGAGGCGCCTGGGCCCCGCGCTCACATCCCCCCTTCGTCTGGAGGACATAAGTGCTGATCAGTTCGACGTCATTTTTCTCGTGGGCGGCCACGGCCCGATGCAGGACATGGCCGTGTATTCGACGATTGGACCGGTGCTCGTGGCGATGCTCGATAATCCCAGGAAGATCGTTGCGGCTGTGTGCCACGGGCCAGCAGGCTTCTTCACAGCGTCGCGTCCAGACGGAACGTGGGCCTTTAAGGATCGACAGCTCACCGGCTTCAGCAATGAGGAAGAGACGCAGGCAGGCTTTGCCGGCAATGCGCCGTGGCTCCTGGAAGATCGTCTACGGATCTGTGGAGCGCGTTACGTCGCAAAGTCACCTTGGACGCCGCATGCCGTTGTCGACGGCAACCTAGTGACCGGTCAGCAGAACTACTCTGCCGGTGTGACTGCCGAGGGAGTTCTAAAGCAACTCGAAGTTATGGCGTGAGTTTCGCCCCAGACTGAACAGGAGGCTATTGGTCGCCCGAGGCCTCGATCAGTCTGAAATCTGCTGGTGCGTATTCACAAAGGGAGAGATACATGGCGCATGAACCTAAGGCGATCGTTACAAAGCTTCTCGAAGGAATCCGCGATCCACAAATCGTGAAGGAGTTGTGCGCATCGGACGTCACCTATGTCTCGCTGAACTACAGCAATCCTGACTTGCACAAGATCATGCCATGGTGCGGCACCGGCCACGGAGTCGATGCCATCATCAAGACCTTTGATGATGTAGCGCGATTCTGGACGGTCGACTCTTTTACGCCAGAGGACATTTTTGGAGAAGGCGATAAGGTAGCGGTCTTTGGGAGATTCACCTACACCTCGACCAAAATGCGCAAGACGGTGACATCGCCATTTGCCATCCTCTGCAGGCTGAAGGGCGGCAAGGTCACGTACATGCAGTTCATGGAGGACACGTTTTGCACTGGTTCCAGCTTTCGGTCCGGGGGGAAATGGAAGTTCCAGAGCGATCCCAATGGGGGCGAAGTCGAGATCTAGCGCAGCCGCAAACGGGGCCGCTAAAGCACTCCAAGGAGAAATAGTATGGGTGAAAAATCAGTATCAGTTGGCCATTCGAGGCGGGATGTTTTGCGATTTGCCGCTGCGTCTGCCGTAGGACTTGCCCTACCTGGCGGCCTCTCTGTTGCATCTGCTACACCTGTTGCACCTGGCGGTGTCTCCGGACCACTCAGATCAGCAGGGGTTCTGACGTTTGGACCTGACAATATCCTGTTTGTGGCCGACATCACAGGCGCCAAAATCCATGCTTTTGCGCTCCGAGATAAGGATCTGACGTCACAGAGTGATGTGATATCCGGCAATTTTCACAACTTTGAAGGCCGCGATCAGGTGATAAGTCTGGATCAGAAACTGGCAGCGCTCTTCGGTACGACCATCGACAAAATCGTTATCAATGACATGGCCGTTCATCAACCTACGGAGCAGATCTTCTTTTCGGTCGAACGCGGTCGCAGCACCGACGCCATTCCGGCGATCGTGAAGGTGAACCACGGTCAACTGGAAATGTTGGAACTCGACAGTATTCCACACTCGCAAGTTTCAATCCCAAACGAACCCGATTCCAAGGCAATGCTGGAGTTTGAGCCCCAGTCGACATATGCGATTACGGATGTCGAGTACTACAAAGGCGAGATTTTTGTGTCAGGGATTACGAACCAGCGGTTCGCTTCGACCCTGCATCGAATTCCTTATCCCTTCAACTCAAACATGGCAACGTGCACCGTGGAAATCTGGCATCCAGTCCACGGCCAATTTGAGACGCGGGCACCGATTATTCGGCACGTCATCCGCGAACTGAACGGCGAGGCCTATCTGTTCGGAGTTTATGGATGCACGCCTCTTGTACGCATTCCTTTGTCCGCGTTGAAAGACGGTGCTCACGTTCACGGCGACGTGATTGGCGAACTGGGTTATGGCGCCAATCCGCTGGACATGCTTACGTTCACGAGCCCTGCTGATTCCAAAGATTATTTGCTGGTAACCATCGACACACGAAGCGCCTCGCAAATCGCAGTCTCAGATTTAGCGTCCGCGCCGCCTGAGCCGACTGGTGGTGGAATTGATTTCGGACCAGGAGGCCTAGGCCGCACACAGCGTGCCCTACCAATCAAGGCCGAGCATATAGCGATTCTGAACTCCAAATGGGCGGTTTTGATATGGCGACATCCAAAGACAACCTACCGCTTGGACCTTAGTACACTGGCGCTGCCATATTTCTTCGAACGCAAAGATGGCATGTCGGAGATGAACTGGCCAAATGGCCCGGACCCGTTCCATTACCATGAACACCAGAACGAACTAAGCAATTGAGGAAGAGTTGGCATCGCCCCGCTCTCGCTCGTGAGCAAGAGATCTCATGAACTCGCCAGTGATATGCCAACCGGTGCTTCGGGTCAACTCTGACCCTTCTCCGTCCGCGCCAGGCAGCGTGAGTGTTTGCTGCCTCGGTCCAGAGATAGTGGCATGCCTTGCGAGTAGCACCCGACCGAGTGATCTCAAATCCATCTTCCGGGTGACCGTCGCTGAAATATCTTCGCCGGAAGATGACAGCCCTCCCAATGTTTCTGGCCGCTACCTTCTTTTGGAAGACGAGGTGCAGTTTATCCCGACCTTTCCTTTTGAGAGAGATGTGAAATATCGCGCAACCTTCGATCTGCGGCCGTTCGACGCTCCCCTGACCGCTGAGCCGTTGAATCTTGAATTCCTGATTCCGTCAGAACAAAAGGCGCCCGCGCTTACGGAGGTCAAGCATATCTTTCCTTCCTGCGATCTCCTGCCTGAAAATCTGCTTCGATTCTATATTTGCTTTTCGAACTCGATGCAGCGAGGTCGAGCGTTGAAAGAGGTCTCGCTCCTCGATTCAGACGGACAGCCAGTGGCCGATGCACTTTATCGGCCTCCCGTTGAACTGTGGGACAGAAGCATGCGGCACCTGACGGTGCTACTAGATCCTGGCCGACTCAAACGCTGGGTCGGGCCTAACGTTGAGTTGGGTCCGCCATTGAAGGCGGGTCAGAAGTACACACTCGAAATCGGTTCAGGGATGAACGACCTGTATGGTCGTCCACTATGTAGGGGCTTCCGTAAGCATTTCGTCGGCGGCGATCCCGTTCGGGAACATATCTCGGTTGAGCATTGGAAGATTCTGCCGCCCGCGGCACGTAGCCGACTGCCTCTCGTGCTCATGTTTCCAAGTCCACTTGATTGGGCACTGCTCTTGCAGACGATTACGATCGAATCAGCAAATGGATTGGTGATAGGCGGGCAAGTTGTAGTCGATCAACACGAAAGGCGATGGAGCTTCACACCAACTTCACCTTGGGTCGCGGGGGGATATCAGATACGCGTTGGATCCGGTCTTGAAGATGTCTGCGGTAATAACATTGCAGAGGCATTCGATAGACCTCTTCGAAAAGGCCCCAATCTGGTAACGCGGATAAACGGCTCTTCATTGATCTTTCAATTGATATGACAGGCCACTACGGCCCGACCCACCACGGACGACGAAGCTATCACCAAGCTCAAGCAGGTCAGCCCCCACCGCACAACCCCTAGCTTGACGAGTCGCTGCTACGTCTCAACGAACACATTTCAGGAGGAAATCAAGCATGACGATCTTAGTTACTGGTGGAACAGGACTCGTGGGTTCGCGGCTTTTGCGGCGGTTCATAGATGCCGGTGTGGACTGCCGTGCGCTTGTACGGCCGGGCAAGGAAGTTCCGGCAGGAGCCTCGCCCGTGGAAGGCGGTCTTTTCGATTCTGATTCATTGAAGCGAGCCGTGGAGGGCGTTTCGGCAATCGTTCATCTGGCCGCGGTTTTCCGGACTCAGAATGAGGATGACATTTGGCGGGGTAATCTGGATGGCACAAAGAACCTGATCGCCGCTACGAAAGCGCACGCTCCACAAGTTCGCTTCATCACGGCAAGCACGGGACTAGTCTACGATGCGGACGCATCCCATCCCGGCCTAGAAGATGACGCGACCCATCCGAAGCTCGCGTATCCTGCAAGTAAGATCGCCGCGGAGAACGAACTTCGCAGCAGCGGACTCAACTGGTGCATCCTCCGTCTCCCCTTTGTCTACGGCGATGGGGACGGACATCTGGCCTCGGTACCGCCGCTCGTCGCGAGGTTTAAGTGGCACCCGGCGAAGACCTTCAGCCTCGCTCACCATCGAGATGTTGCACGCGCGGTCGAATTTGCTTTAACCGGGGTAATGGACGGGCGCATCGTCAACATCACCGACGACGCACCAGCCACCCTCTACGAGATGGCCAGCCTTGTCGGCGCTTCCATCGAGCCGTCAGCGGAGCCCTTGACCGATCCATGGATGGGCCGCATGGATGGATCACTGAGTCGCAGACTCGGCTTCCAGCCTACGGTTCCGACTGTGTATCAAGCTGCGCAACAAGGAATACTGTGACCTGCCCGCGACCGGGCCTGTAGGTTCGAAGCCTCTGGACTCCACGTATTCACAACGGTGGAAAAGAATCGGGCGGAGTGCCGCAAATTGGTACCGGGAAGTCGGCTTCCAGGAAGTTGGAAATTGCGTTGGCGCTGGGCGCGAACTGCGGGCGAGTCACGGTCGACTCGTGAGCTACGTTGCGGGGAGCACGCTTGGGCAGGCGCAGCCGACAGGCGCTCCCGCCGAACCTTCCTAG
>Ga0335077_10001784_pt1 | contig 25599 bp, 21 predicted proteins | sample Lox_Sample_31_FD_207151 | JGI IMG/M metagenome (GOLD analysis project Ga0335077, IMG submission 207151) | Soil microbial communities from Loxahatchee National Wildlife Refuge, Florida, United States - Lox_Sample_3.1 | ecosystem: Environmental > Terrestrial > Soil > Wetlands | place: USA... | reverse complement strand
TGCACGACTTAGGGCACGTGCGGCAGATCGCGGAGCTGGTGCTGGCGCGGAAGTACCTGGCGGGCGCGGGTCCGCTGGGGAAGGACTATCAGCTGAAGCCATGATGGATACGGCGATTGTTCGTTGGGCCTCGCGTGTTATTGATGGGGCCTGATCGGCGGCGCAGGAGCGCCCGGCCGAATGACGAGCGTCCTAACGACTTCTCCTTCGGGACCGACGAATTCGATTACGAATTCCTCAGGCGCGTCCGCCGGCTTGACGCAGGCTTCGAGGCGCTTCAGCCGCTGAACGAGATTCGCCCTCATTTTGTTTGCGGACGATCCCCAGCTTTGTTGCGCTTAAGCGCGATCGCTCTCATGCGGACCTACTCTTCGTGGTGTCCGTGGCTCTTTCCAATGCGGCCACTCTTGCTTCAACGTCCTCAATCTCGATGGACTTCGCCGAGTGGTCCAGCACGGAATCGGCCGCGCGGACCCGCGTCGACGCTGGCGCGTTCGGATCGACCATGATCTTGAGCAGCGTCGATACCGCAGCGCTCGAAGCCTGCTGCAAACGCGCGACGGCTTGCCCGAATGCTGCCCGGCGAGCCTCCCGGTAGGCCGTCTGGAACTCGGGCAGCTTCATCCAGCGCAGTAAGGTTCTGACACTGAGGCCGGCGGCCCGCGCGGCTTCCTCGACGTTGCGCTGGGTCAGTAATGCGGCGATAGCTTCCTCTTGCTTGCGTCCGAACTTTACTCCGGATCGTGCCATTACATGCCAATAGGCGTCACATCGCCCACATCACCGAACAGCCCATCGCCGTTCGTTCGCCTTCGCGATTAGTCGCAGAATTTGCTTGCTTCCGTCGGCGAACAGAGTGATCGATGTCGTGACCGCGGTAATCACCGCCTAAGGAGAATTCAAGATGATGACAGCCGATACCGAGACCACCACCATTCAGGCCGCCGCCGAGCAGCCGAAACCAGCCACGAAGGCCACCGCCGCGCCACGGAGGCCGCGTGTTGCGACGTCCAAGGCCAAGGCGGGCAAGAAGGCTACCCAGGCGAAGAAGGGGGCCAAAACCGCAAGGCCCGCCAAGAAGGCCGTCAAGGCGAGGGCCGTCGGCGCCCGCGAAGGTAGCAAGACGGACCAGGTGCTGCGACTGCTGAGCCAGCCCGGCGGGGCCAGCTTGAAGGAGATCATGAAAGCGACCGACTGGCAGGCGCACAGCGTCCGGGGCTTCCTCTCGGGCACGCTCCGGAAGAAGATGGGCTTGGACGTTACCTCCGTCAGGGGAGAGAACGGCGAACGCACCTATTCGATCAAAAGCTGACTCGCGCCAATCTGGTCCATTCCGGCCGCCGGGGTTTCGCCTCGGCGGCTTTTCTCGTTTAGCAGCCTGAGTTCCCCTGACCAGTCCGCGAGGGCCAAGCACAGCCCCTGTAGTTCCGGATGGCCACTCCTGATCAGGCGCTCTATCTCCGCAATCTCCCGGCGGCAACGAGCGATTCATGCCGCCTCCTGAAGGCGCTCGCGTGAGACTTCCTCGAACGTGCGCCGGTCCTCGTGCAGCACCGCTTGCTTGCCAATGTATTCCTGCCAGCGACGAATGATGCAGTCGGCGTACTTGGGATCGATTTCCATGAGCCGCGCTTCGCGATTGCGCCGCTCGCACGCGATGAGAGTCGAGCCGGAGCCCCCGAAAAGGTCGGCTACAACGTCCCCGGCCTTGCTACTATTCAGCAGTGCGCGCTCGATGAGTTCCACGGGTTTCGCCGTGGGGTGAATTCGATTCGCTGCAGGCTTCTTTTCCTCCCAGAGCGTTGACTGCGATTTATTGCCATACCACGGGTCCTTCTGCCCGGCCACGTGCGCATAAAACAGCGGCTCGTGCTGGAATTTGTAACGCCCGAAGCCCCACGCAAAGGTATTCTTCGCCCATATAATCTGGCAGCGCACCTCGAAGCCGGCGGACTCGAGAGCGTTTTGAAACTCCCGTTGCCAGGACGAGCTGTGGCACACGTAGAGCGAGGCGCCGGGCTTAACCACCGTCCGGCATGAGCGAAAGGCCGCTTCCAGGAACTGCTTGAACTCGGCGTCGGTCATCCGGTCGCCTTTGATCGTCAGGCGGTCTTCGGTGTAGCCCTGGTAGTCGACGTTGTACGGCGGGTCCGTAAAGATCAGATCCGCGGATTCGCCGGCCATCAGCTTGGCAATAGCGGCGCCGTCGGTAGAGTCGCCGACGAGCAGACTGTGGTTCCCGAGGATCCAAACATCGCCCGCCACGGACACCGGCGTCTCGGGGAGGTCCGGGACCGCATCTTCATCGGTAAGGCCTTCGGCGGCGTCTTGGGCAGCGAGTAAGCGCGCCAGTTCTTCGTCCTCGAAGCCGATGAGGCCGAGATTGAAATCCTCCTCCTGCAGTGCCGCGAGTTTCACTCGCAACAGTTCGGCGTCCCAGCCAGCGTTCAATGCGAGTTGATTGTCCGCCAGGATGTAGGCGCGCTTCTGCGTCTCGCTGAGGTGATCGAGAATAATGACCGGAACTTCTTTGAGTTGCAGTTTTCTTGCGGCGAGCAAGCGGCCGTGTCCGGCAATGATGCCCGCCTTAGTATCGACGAGGATTGGGTTGTTAAAGCCGAACTCGGCGATGCTGGCTGCGATCTGCGCGACCTGCGCGTCGGAGTGGGTCCTGGGATTTCGTGCGTACGGGATGAGCCTCTCGAGTGCCCAGTGCTCGATGCGTTGAGCCATAGCTTGCAAAATCACTTTTGCCTCCTTCCTGAGTCCCGGTGTCCCAGATGTCCCACTCATATTGAAATTCTGTATAGCGCAAAGGTACAAGCGTTCGCGTGCGCGCCCGCGCGAATGGAGTGGGACACCGGGACACCGTCCGATTCGCGCTTACAAGTCATAGGTTTCTTGCGACCCACCCTCTTGTGACGACTGGGACACGAACCGGGACACTCGTGGCGAGTGGGGCACGCGCCGGCGGTAGCGCCACTCGCGGCTGGTGCGCGGTCCAGCCTTGTACCGCTCCCAGCCGATTGCGGCCAAGCACCGCGCAACTCTGGTCTTGTCCGATTGAGTCCAATTGCCCTTTGGCTTGTCGAGACACATCGTTAGGATTTCATCGATCGAGGTGAAATCCTTCCCCTCGACCCACCTCGCGATCAAATCATCCCAGGCGTCGCCTTCGTAACGATCGGTTTGCTCCAACTCAGCGGCGAGGGTGAGTTCAGTCGTGTCGAGCCACCAATGCCCGCCCCTGCGATAACATGCCACGGCCTCCGCCCAGAGTTGATCTCGATCGCGCGCCAAATCGTCAATCAGAATCCGGTTACAACGAACGGGCCAGAAACGTCGTCCGCCCGTTTCATCGCGGAGATAGGTCGAATGGTTTACAGAGCCGGCAAAAACGCATTGTCGTGGTGATTCAATGAGCCTCTTTCCGTAGGGTGGGCGGAAACGATCAGTGGTGCGGCTGATGAAGCCCTTGATCTTAGAGACCTCCGCTCGGGTCATCGAATCCAGTTCCGCGATCTCAATGATCCACACACCGCGAGTCTGCATAGCAGCGTCCTTGCTTCCCAGTTCTGCGATTTCATCGGTAAACCAGGGCGACGCCAGTGTTTCTAGAGCGGTCGATTTCATCAGCCCTTGGTCACCTTCCAGAATCAACGCGCAATCTGCCTTGACTCCCGGCCGATATATCCGAGCCACAGCGGAAATGAGCCAGCGCGCGCCGACCGCACTCGTGTAATCGTTGGTGTCGGCTCCTAAGTAAAGACAGAGCCAAGCGTCTATCCGACGAATGCCGTCCCACTTGAGTGAATCCAATTTCTGGCGGACCGGATGGAATGTACGATCGCGAGCTACCGTCTGGACGGCGAGTCCGGCGACATCCACCGAAACATAGACGCCCTGGTGCTGGAGCCAATCTGCGGCCAGGCGGTCTTCATGATCTGTCCACTCGATTCCCGGTGTGCCGTTCGGCCATGGCGGACGGTTCAGGGCGATGGTACTCATACTGAACTCGTTGAAGCCGAGAACGCCGTCCCAGTCCGGCGCTGACCGGAGCGCCGTAATAGCATTCGCCAGCACCGCTCTGGGGTTTCCGCGTTCATTCATTATTAGATGTTGGCGCCAGTCATCTTCCGCCGCTTTCGAACTGTCCCCGTCACAACGAACCGAGGGCAGCCATTCTGCCGTTACAGCGGAGCTTGCGGTCATGCTGTTGCTCCCCATTTCCGTGAGCTGCGCACAAGCTGGCTAATGTGTACCCGCGGTCCAGGCCGTTCACATTGGCGCTCGTTTACGATCTGCAAACAAGCTTCGATCGCCTCATCACAGATTCGCCGGGCGCGAAGGGTACCGGCAATTGAAACCAGTGTGTTGTGCTGTTGGCCGTAAGGGATTCGACCGCCTTCGAGGGGCTGGAGCTGCCAGCGTCGATTTTTCGTCGCCGTCAGCCGTTGGTACAGCGCAAGAATATCCGCCGCATGGTCCTCGACTTCGAGCGGGGCCCCCCGGAAGGCACGACCGGTGACGGCGAAGTAGCGAGCGCGGTCATACATTTCGATCTGACCATCGCCCACCCGCACGCCCGGTATGTTGGTGGGCAGGTGCCCTCTCGCCCAGATTTTCAGCCCTTCATTGCTTGGCGAGACCTCGATGTAAGTGTCACCGAAGCGCTCGACTACACCTTGCGCCCAAGTTTTCAGGCTTCCGTCCGAATCGAGACAGTCGTCCAGATCTATGCCCACGAACGGATCCTCGGGGCAGAAAACGAAACCCAACCCTGAAAAGCTCCCGCGGTTCTGCCGCCAGGCCGCTAATGCGTTCTGAAAACCGGTCCAGTCGTGCGGGTTCGTCGAGCTTGCTCGATGGTCGTAAATCGAGTAAGGAACCTTAGTTTGTCGCCCACTCACCACTTCTCGACGCCACAGGATCCACTGGTCTCGTTCAGCCAGATCATCGGGAATGGCGAAATCGACAGGGGCGGAGATGTTGCTCACAGCCCCTCCGAAACGCCCGTGTGACTGGTGGTGTGACTTAGCGGGGTTTTTCTGGAACTTCTGGTATTTTCACGCCTTCGTGTTATGTATAAGTTGCTTGTTTTCAGTTGGCTGAGAAGGAACAAGTCCCCCTCTCCGCACCAGAATATCTCTTTGGGGGTCATTAGTTTACGGCCCCCGTTTTTTCGTGTGACTGGCGTGTGACTGGGTTTGTAACGCCAGCGGTCTGAAAGTGGCCCATCATGAGCCGGTCGATGTTCGCCTGACGACCCTTGGACCACTTTCCGTAGTGCTTGCGTACGACTTCCGGGCTGTTCCCGAGGATGTCCGCAACCTCCTCAAACGTGGCTCCCTGCTCCAGCAGGCGGGTGGCCAGGGTATGCCGATACCGATGAGCGTGGGCGTCCTTTACTCCCGATTTCTTGAACACGGCTGAAAGCGTTCGCTCGGCGATCCCGACTGCGGCCCTGCGCGAGCTCTTGCCGTTCCAGAAGTGATAGGGGCAGTCCGGGCTAGCGTTCCGCGGCAGCGGCAGTGCGTCAAGAATTAGCTTCAAACTCTCTGGAATAGGGAGCAACACTGGATCACCCGTCTTTTGCGTATACAGGAAAACTCGCCAGGTATTCCTCACCGCGTCCCGGGACACAGCATCCTTGCGCAGCGTGCAGACATCCGACACACGAAGCGCGGTGTGGCGGAGGAGCATGATCATCGCACGCGCACGGAGTTGCTCGTAACGCGCCCCGCTCCGATTGTATTTGCCACCCCCGATTTGATCGCAGGCTGCGAGGATTTGGCTCTCTTCCCGAATCGTATAGGGCACGACTTCGTTTGGCTTGAGGTTGTGTAGTGCCTTGAGATCCCTGGCGGGATTTGTGGTGATCCACTTTCGGCTCACGCAGAAGCGGAAGAATGTGATCAGCATTTGCCGCTCGACCTTCCAGGTGACTTTGCTTATAGTGCGGGTACCGCGAAGATCCTCCAAGCAATCAGTGGTGACATCAGCAACCGCTTTGATGCCCGCCTTTTCGCAGAATGAGACGAGAAAGCCAAGGGCGCAGCGGTACTTCCTCCAGGTGTCGCGCTCTGAATCCCCCCGGTACGTTCCATCCGGGCCGATCTCACCGTGAGTCTTTAAGAAGCGCACCACTGCGTCCGAAAGCGCGAGTTCCGGCTGCCGCCCCGGCGCCTGGCCCGAGTCACTCGCGTGCTCCATTGCAGCCTCGTTGGCGAATTGCTGGTCGAGCTTTCGTTTCAGCTCCGCAAGCCGTCGATCGGCAAGTTTGCGGTTCCGCGTTTTCAGTGATTCCCGGACCCGCTGCCCATTGTGGAGACCATCCACGTGGAAAGGGCAATTGCATTTGTCAGCACGCACTTCTCGTCCGCCCGGTCCAAAGAACTCGCAGGCTCTGAGGTGTCGCCGGAATGCGTAGAGTTCGCGGTCTGTTTTCACCGTGTTCACATTACCTCAAGGCCCGACCAATCAGTGGATTATCTCCTTGGCGGTTCGCCTGGCGTAGACTCGCGCTGCGGCGCTCGCTGAAATCCTGATCGTAGTGTAGTCGCGCTTGGACCGACGGCCGATGTTTGGCTGTCGGAGAATACCAGGACCAATTCGTCTCGGAACCACTCCCGCACAGTTTTTGCGCTGAATCCCCAGAGCCGCGCCCAATGTGTGGATGGATAATGTCGTTCCTCGCAGGCGCGGAGAGCCGAGACTGAAAGAGCGTTGTCACTTGATTCAATCACGGCTTACCCCCTACGCCGGCGACGGAGGAGATGGAACCGAATTCGATTTGGACAGTGATGTTGCGAAGACGCTCGGCTTCGGCCTGGAGCGCCTCGCAGATTCGACGCCGTTCATCGGGGCTGAGCGTTCCGTCACCGAGTTCGTGTGTACAGATCTTGAAACGGCTGACTCGTGATAGTCGCGCCAGCTTGCTTTGCGAAAGTCCGAGTGCGCTTCGCTGGGCTCGCAGCTTCATCCCTACAACAGTTGTAGACGGTCTTCACTTCCATTTACCACAACGCAGGAGGCATCATTTTTCCCGCCGTTTTGGTTTAGTTTTTGGAATGCCGACCTTCTCCAAAATCGGCAATACGGCTTGCCTGACGGCTTGGGGTGAGACCGCTACACTGTTTGCCTTCGCGCTCTTCTCATATGGCCAGCCTAAACAGGTGCGTTCAACAGCCCACCGGTAATGAGCGTCAAGCGCACCATGATTCCGGAGGACTCGCTTCCGCGATTCCTGCACGGTCCGCAGGTATCTGTCGAAATGGTCTGTGAATTGACGAATCTGTCGACGCCGATAGTCGCTGTCCCCTTCGCCTGGTAACCTCAGCCCAGACTGAAAGTTTGGCGGAGAGACATCGGGCCCACTATCGAAAGCCCGGAGTGCGGGACCGCCGAGCACCCAAAGAATCAGTGTGCGCCTGGCATGGCCGACGACCCACTCATAGTCGAGGTTGTGCGACTGTGCCCACTCTCGAATCAGGCGATAAAATTCCACCGGCAGGTCCGCCGATTCCCCAGGGCTGAGCTGCTTCGGCCACAGCTGATGCCATCTCGGCAGGACCTCACGTAGAGAAGCTTCAAGGCGGATCTTCGGATGGTCGGCCGCCGCCCTTAGAAAGCGAATCTGACATTCTTCAATGGCCGCTTTTTCTAGCAGATGAACCCTAACGGACATTTTTTCGAGGCGCCCCTGGAAAATAGAATAAGCCATCAGTACAATAGCCAGATCCAGTAAGCCGACGGACGATCCAGAGGAATTCGTGATCGAATTCATCGGTCCGGAAAAGGAAGTCGTCAGGACGCTCGTTATTCGACCAGGCCCTCCTGCGCCGCAGATCAGCCCTCATCAATAACACGCGAGCCCCACGAACAATCGCCGTATCATCATGGCTTCAGCTGATAGTCCTCCCCCAGCGGACCCGCGCCCGCCAGGTACTTCCGCGCCCGCACCAGCTCCGCGATCTGCCGCACGTGCCCTAAGTCGTGCAGCGCCCACTCGTGCAGCATCTGCGAGAGCGTGATCTCGCCCGCGGCGCGATGCTTCGCCTTGCGCGAGCCCGCATCCGCCGGCAGGCCGCGCAGCAGTTCGATGTTCGTTTGCCGCTGGTCCTCGAAGTGCCCGAAGTCTTCCGCCGGATCGCCGTTCTTGTACAGCTCCAGGTGCATCTGCGCATCGTCCAGTTCGAGCTCCGGCATCTCCTCTGCCAAAAATCGATCCACCCGCGCGCGATAGCAATGACCCTCGGAATGCGACAGATGCGCCAGCACCTCGGCGATCGAGAAGCGGTCCGGCGCCGGCTTCCACCGCGCATCCTCATCCGAAATCTCCGACATCAGCCCGCGCAATATCGCCGGCGTCGCTCCGAGCAGGTCGAGACACGGCAGCTCGTCGTTCATATCATCTTTATCGAAGACGGCGCGCTATGTGACGTTGATGGAATACCGAAGAGGTCGCATTAACCAAGCACCACTGTAGAACAAACACAAGCAGCTTGCTGCTGCTCAAGGCTCGTCACTCTCGCCCTTGACGAAGAAGGGCTCCATCTGCTTGTACTCCAGGATCTTCACGGTCGCCTCCTTGGGAGCATTGCCCTGCGCGATCGCGAGGAACGCCTGCTCCAAATGCGCCACCATCGCCCGCGCGAGGTCGTTCTTGTGGATCGAGTGGTACTTGGACGGCATGGCCCAGTGCAGCAGTGGCATGACGTAGCCAAGGACGCCCGGCGTGTTGGAGTTGCCGAGAATGACGGCGGGACGGTACACACCAAAGAAGTCGAACCTGACGGACTCGACAGCCTTCTCCTTCTCGCCGATGATCTTCGCGTACTTCATCCGGGCCTCGGGGTCCGCGCCCGCCGCTGTCATGACCCCGCACACACGAGCGCCTCCAGCCTTGGCGGCGCGGCAAAAGGCCTGCGGATAGGCGATTTCGATCTTGCGCACCTCCTCCTCGGGCATCTTCGCGCTGCCTTTGCCGATGCCGAACGCGGCGAGCGCGACGTCAACTCCCTGGGCGAGCGGCGCAGCCTCCTCCTCGAGTCGGTCCATGTTGACAACCACCTCGGAGACCTTGGGGTCGGCGAAGGCGCCCGTCTTGCGGCGCGTCACCACCACCACCTTCTTGCACAGCGGGTTCTTGATCAGAAGCTGCACGATGCGTCCGCCCACGTTCCCCGTCGCACCCAGTACGATCGCCGAGTACTGCGCCTTCGCCTCACCCACTGGGCTCGCCCCCATTCCGTATGATCGCGCAACGATGAGTGTCAGGTTCTGGGTAAACCGGGACGTGGATATTTAAGGACTCTTGATTTTCGGCGACGGCGTTCTCCTCTGAGCCGACCATTACGACAAACAACAGCCGGTCCAGGCTTCGCGCCAGCCGTCGATGCAGTCGCAGCCGTAGGAACTTGGTATGGACCTTCATGGTTCATGCATGGCTCGCGCGGGCAGACAGTTCAAGGCGCAAGCCTTCATAGAATTCGCTACCGATATCTGGACATATCGCTGCACTGCTCGGACCCCGCGACTCTCGCCCTACTGTATTGGCCAAAGCTGGCGGAGGGCCGACGGTTCGACACGGAAAAGCCACCGGGTCCAGTCAGGACCCATTACGTCTCCGCCTGGCGGAGTCGGCTCTTGCGTGGTAGCGGCAAAGTAGATCTCCTCGTTGAGTTCGAACAGGTTCCAACTCACCACGCAATAGGGAAGAACCGCCTGCACGCGTTCCACCGATTGAACGCTAAGCACGAGAGCGCGATCGGCACAAGGGAATGCATTGGGCGGTATGCGGAGCGGTCTGAGAGCGGAGATGAAGAGATTCTCACCACGCGGGCCGACGGCGCGGCTGCCCTGCGCGTGGGCAACGTCGAAGTCGGCCGCATTGTAACGGAATTTTTGGAAGCTCGTTCGAACCACCGGATGGGAAAGTTCAGGATGGATGGGAAAGGGTTGAACAGGAAACGCCTTGTATCGCGTGATGGTGCGCTCGATGACGGCCACATTGTAGATGGCTGTCTGGTCACAGCCCTGTAGGCTCCCGATCTCGGTCACATTGCCCATAACTGCTGGATCGCTGACTGCGGGACGGTAAGTTCCAGCGATCCCCATGCAGTAGCGTGGCCGGAAATTGCTGGAAAAAGGGTCGGCCAGGAGCGTCACGCGGACGCCTTTTGGCACGTGCCCTTGGGCATAGACTTCATCGAATGCAACGCCGCCACTCACGCGGTGCTTGACTTCGCAGCGTGTGAAAAGTGTTCCGGTTTGCGGGAGAAGAAGCGCCACCCCCTTCTGATACTCCGCAAGATCGCTCTGCATCCTGCCTTCATAATTCTGTTGGATCCCCAACGCCGTCAGACCCAGTAGCGGCAGCATCGCCGAGATCCAAATGCCCTTTCGGAGGGAACGCTTGAGAATCACAGCCATCAGAAAAAGTGGACTGGCGCCAAGAAGCGCTAGAGTGAGGGTGCTCTCGACGGCAGACGGGCGGCTCTTCGTCCAATGCATCAGGTTGTATGCATAGTCCCCGCTCAGTTCCAAGGAGACCAGGCTGATCACGAATGCCAGCCCGGCCAGCCAACCGCGGTAGCGCAGCCGGTTGGAGGCGATCAGGAGCGCGATGATAAGCGGCAGGGCCAGATAACCGTAGAGCCCCGCCATGATCCCCGCCCCTATAAGCCTACCAACGAAAAAAGGGATAGCCGCCGGTCCTCCTGCCATCATTTTACGTAGCGCCCACGAACCAGGGCCGGAATTGGGAGTACTGGAAACCAAAGATAACTCTTTGGCGGCCGTTCGCCACGACCACCGAATCACACTGACGTCAATACGTGAATTAAAACGTGGATTGGCCTAAACGCAGCACGCCTCTGGGCGCCCACGCAGCGAATCGGCGCGCATGATCGAGCGCTACACCGCCGCGACTTCGGACACATGGACATGGACTATGCCGAAAACGAGAAAGACCGGATCCACGTGGTGAAGTGACTGAAGCGGCCCACAGGCGTGCGCACGACAGGCGCCAAACCTGGCCCGGCTAGCTTCCAATGTCCGGACTTCTGGGTGGCACTCTCCAATAAATTCAGAATGATGAGCCGCGAGCGGCAGCGAGTTGCGGCTGACGCGGCGGATGCCGCCGGTACGAATCGGCGTCGGCATACACGGGAAGTTTCTGGTAAGGGTGGTTGTTCCTTCAGGGCGGAGAATATCCGCTTCGGAGAAGATCCGGAGCCACCGACCGCGATCATACCGATATCGTGGACTTGAAGACTTGCGATTTCCCGCGGCCAGCCAGCCCTAGAGAGGGCGCCCCGCCTCGTGGCAGATCCGACAGGGGGTGTCGCTCATTTTCCGGTTTGCGCGTGACTCAGGACGTGGCGCGCTCCTTGATCGGCTTAACCAAGCTGAATCACTGGCGGCGTTTTCTATAATCCGGCCTGTGCCTGCAATCAATAACCGAGTCAGATAAAATACCGAGACGGTTTTGATTGTTTGCCGGAGAGTTTGATGACAAATACCTATGATGTCGTAACGGTGGGCGGTGGGTTGGGAGGCGCGGCGCTGGCGAAGTCACTGGCAGAGCGAGGCGTACACGTTCTGGTTCTCGAGCAGGTGCGCGAATTCAAGGACCGCGTCCGTGGCGAAACAATGCCGCCCTGGGGTACGGCTGAAGCTCGGGCGCTTGGAGTGTACGAACTCTTGAGCCAGACCTGTGGTCACGAGCACCCGTGGTTCGACATCTTTCTGGGGCCAACTCAACTTATGCACCGGGATCTCACGATCACCACACCACAGGGGGCTCCCGGTTTCAATTTCTATCATCCAAGCATGCAGGAAACCCTGTTAGGCGCTGCTGCGCGGGCGGGAGCGGAAGTGCATCGCGGCGCGACCGTTAGGGACATACGTCAGGGCGCTATTCCCCGAGTGCTTGTCGAGGATGCCGACGGTGTCCACGAGATTTCCGGTCGCATAGTGGTGTGCGCCGACGGCCGGTCGTCGCAGGCGCGCCGACTCTTTCAGGTCAAAAAGGACGCACCGTTCTTGATGATCGCTGGCGTGCTTGTGGAGAATATGGAGGTTCCAGAGGACGGGGGATTCATCTATATGAATCCAACGCTTTCTCAAGCCGCTTACCTGTTTCCTCAAGGTGGTGGACGTGTACGCGCATATTGCGCCTGGCCGGTTACGGCGGGATTCAGCCTGCAAGGAGAGAAGGACTTTCAGAGGTTCGTCGAGGTGTCCATTAACGCAGCTGCGCCGGAGAGCGTGTTCGACGGCGTTCGTCCTGCTGGTCCACTCGCATGTTTCGACGCAGCGGATACATGGGTCGAGCATCCGTATGCGAGCGGTGTCGTGCTCGTCGGTGATGCCGCAGCATCCACAGATCCCTCTTGGGGCCAAGGAATGTCGATCACGCTGCGCGATGCGCGGGTCCTGCGAGACTACTTGCTCGGAACAGACGACTGGGATGCCGCCTGTCACGCTTACGCGCGTGAACACGATCGCTACTACGGTGTGATCCATGAGGTCACGCTCGCGCTGAAGGAGATGTTTATGCGGGCCGGTCCCGTAGCTGATGCGCGCCGCGCGCGTGCGCTACCGTTGATCGCGCAGAATCCCATGAGGGTTCCGGATCACGTGTTCAGTGGTCCGGATCTACCTTGGGGTGAGGACGTGTTACGAACCTTCTTTGCCGAAGACGCTGCGTCGCAGTCCGCCTGATCCTGTGTTGCCGCCAAACCGTCCCGGGCGGATTTTTGGCCCCGTGTGGTCCCCCGACGGCGGGCGCCTGGCGTACGCACTGTTTGGCATCGGAAGCGACTTCTCAGTGAAAGCGGCCGCGGGAGGAAAAGAAGAGGACCTAGGCCATCATGGGGCAAACGGGAATTTGAACGACTGGTCGCCCTATGGAAGATACCTGGTCTATAACGAAACGTTCGTGAAAACGCAAGACGACCTGTGGCTGTTGCCGCTGGAAGGCGACCACAAGCCAATGCCCCTGGTGCAAACTCGGGCCGACGAATTTGGCGCGCAGTTCTCTCCCGATGGCCGCTGGCTGGGGTATCAGTCCGACAAGTCCGGGCGTTTTGAAATTTGGGTCCAGCCAATGCCGCCCAATGGCACGAAGTCGCAAGTGTCGACGACGGCGGAGTCGAGGTTCACTGGCGGCGGGATGGCAAGGAGCTGTTTTACATTTCCGCCGACCGAAAGTTGACGGCAGTACCCGTGACAGTAGGAAAATCATTTGAGCACGGCGCACCGAAAGAGTTGTTCGGCGACGTTCCCTTCATTAACTCCGACGCAAATGCCCGCCGCTGGTTCAGTTATGCGCCGTCGGCGGACGGCCAGCGATTCCTGGGCTTGGTGCCCAATGGGAAGCAAGCGGGGGCTGCTCCTCTGACCGTTGTGATCAACTGGCTGGCGGGGTTGAAGAAATGACCTCGAGAGCCTGGGCCAAACTCCCAAATCCTGCGTAGTCGCCTATGCGCCCACTGGACCTGTTGCCGCGGGCTCAATGCCTATACGGTCGTTCACGGCCTCTCGAATTCGCTGTTTGCATCCGAGGTATCTCTCCGTGGTTTGAACCGAAACGTGACCGAGCAGGAATTGGATCTGTTCCAGCTCTCCTCCGGCAAGACGGCATAACCGGGCACATGAGCGTCGTAAATCGTGGGGAGCGATCTTGGCGAGTCCCAGTTTCGCAGCGTATTGCTTGACAACCTGCCAGACAACTTTTTCGCTGATGCCATCGCCCCAAGCCGTGCCCGTCTTACAAACGCACCGCAACACCTTTCCGCAAGCGATCCCCGCTGCAAGGGACCATTCATCGATAACCCTCTTGACCCAATCCGGAACGGGAACAGTTCGGATGTGCCCTCCCTTGCCGACCAGATCCACGATGGCCCAGTGTTCATCGCGGCGCTGGAGATGACCGAAGTCTAGATCGGTGAGTTCCCGACGACGCAGACCGCAGCCCAGCAGAATTGCCAACAATGCGCGGTCCCGCTTCCCTTTTAAGGTGTGAGAATCCGGGAACTGCCAGAGAGTCCGAGCCTCGGTTGCCGTCGGCCAGTTGCCCAGACGAATGCCCAGCTTTTTGGCTCCCTTAACCCGGCGAATCCCCGCCGCAAGCTCTGGGCTCAACAAGCCGGCATCGGCAGCCTCATAAGCTAATCTACGCACGGCGGCGAGGCGGCCGTTGATCGTTCCAGCGGCAAGCAGACGAGATTCAAGATGAATTCGGTATCGCGTCACGACCGTCTTGTTGAAAGACAATCGTGGTTCGGAGCAATACCAGCCGATGAATTCGTCAATGGAGTGGCGGTAACCCCGTTGTGACTCGGGTGAACGTAGGCTGTTCAGGACAGCAGCCTTGGAGTGGTCGAGATCAGGGAGTCGAAGCTTCGTCCGGGGCGTGGCCTTTTTCTTGGCATTTGTACTTTGGCGTCTCTTCACTGGGCAGCGGCCTCCCTGCCGCCAACCACAAGATCGACCAGACCACGGTCCAAATGGACGGTTTGCGCGTTAGACGGGACCTAGCCCCATCTTCTGAACCGCCGCGATAGACTTGTTTGATTATCATGTCGTTGGCCGCCAGCTCGAACTTGGTCCTTATGAGCGGAAGGTCCTTGTGCCCAATGAGGCAGATGGGATGACATCAGATCACCGAGCGACTCGACGCACTGATCGCTCAGGACGCCGCCCGGACCCAAGAGATGAGGAGGACGAATGAACAGAAGTACCCATAGAATCCTTGCAACGCACACCGGGCGGTTGCTCAAGCCGGGTTCGGGTTGGCAGGGCATGGGGATTGTGAGCGCCCCCCCGACGCCCGAGGAACTCAAGCAGGATATGAAGGAGCTCGTGAAAGCCCAAGTCGACATCGGCATGGACGTGATCTCGAACGGTGAGCCGGCTGGTATCGGACCGTTTTCGTTGTTCGGCCTGATCGAAGGCTTTGAGAACCGCCAGGTCAGCCTGCCTGAGGGCGAACGGGTCCCAAGCCCCAAGCAGATCAGGTGGATCTCGCGCGAGATGGAGCAGTTCCCTGATTTCTACGCCAACATGTTCGAACAGACGAACCTGGGAAATCCCCGTGCCCGCTCCGCGACGCAGACTGTCGTCACAGGTCCTCTCAAGCTGAGGACGCTGGAGCCGTTCGAGCGCGACATCCGCATGTTCAAGGAGGTTCTAATAGAGTATGCGCCTGACAAGGAGGCGTTCTATTGCGTCGTGGCGCCGGCGTGGCTCGAAGAGTTCGTGTGGAACGACTACTACGCCACTGACGACGAGTTCGTCGTGGCGTTGTCAGCCGTCATGGCTCCGATTTTCAAGACGGTGACCGACAACGGCTTGATCCTGCAGATCGACGATCCCGCCATCAGCCACGACTGGGAAGAGATCAAGCGAACGCCGATGACTTTGAAGGACTACGAGAAGTTCATCATGCTTCGCGTCGAGGCGCTGAACGCGGCGCTCGGAGGCATCCCCGAAGAGATGATCCGTTTCCACGTCTGTTGGGGCAGCTGGCCGGGCATGCACACGGACAACCTGCCTCTCAAGGCATTGGTCAAGCCGATGCTGAAGGTCAAGGCGCAGGCGTACTCCATCGAGTCGGCCAAGGCGACGCACCGGCACGAATGGAAGGTATGGCGCGATGTCGTCAAGCTGCCCGACGACAAGATCCTGATTCCGGGGGTCGTCGATCACACGACGAGCGTCGTCGAACCGCCAGAAGTCATTGCCGACCAACTCATGCAATTCGCCAAAGTCGTCGGCAAGGAAAACGTGCAAGCGGGAACAGACTGCGGGATGCGTGGGCACGCGACGGCCGCGTGGGAGAAGTACAAGAACATCGTCAAAGGAGCCGAGCTCGCGTCCAGGCAACTCTGGGGTTGATGACCATGGTGTTGAGGTGTGTCGCTGTCCGCGTCCCGTATTTTAGGGGTTTTTTCAAGGCAATCATTAACCGTTCCTATGCCCGGCCGCGGCCCGAGCTGGCCCCAGCGGCGGGAAAGGTCGGATGCTTCGCAAACCTCCCACCCGCACCTTCCGACTACGTTCCCGTGTAAAGCGCACGACACCTGCACGCCGTAATCCCGTAATGTCTTTTCCCTCAAATCCTGTGTAGTCGCCAAACCGGAAGTTGGAAAGCCCCGGGGCAGTTGACGCTGGGTCCCCGGAATAGCGATATCACGTCTTAACGCGCAGTTCCCGGTGCTTACTGGACCGCTAATGGCGGATCGAGCCATCAAAGGAATGACGCGATCTCATGCCTGGTGTTCTTGATATGGCTGCTATCGTCCCGGCAGGTGGGGCAGATCCGTATTGTTCTCGCCGCAGATGAACTCCATCGGCTCCCAGCCCGGTCGCAAGTGCATCTCCTGGCGGTTACCGAACGGCTTAGTGTATGCGCCGGGATCGTCGATGGTCATCTCGATCACCATGGTTCCATAGTTCGAGCGCCGGTAGCGTTCGGTGACGTGCAGCTTGTCGCTCGTGGGCCGGCCCAGTTGGTCGAGCCACATCTTCCCGTTGAATCCGCGCGTGTCTACCACAAAAGTGTCGCCGTCCCACTTGCCGGTAGAGTAGCCAAACCACGTGGGGTTGGCGTCCGGGCTCATTTCGCGACCGTCGGTGAAAATCTGGCGCCAGTAATTGAAGGCTTCGTAGATGATCACGATCGAGTTGGGGGAGTACACCACTTTCCACGGATACTGCACCGAGTCAATCTTGGGCACGCCTTGCGGCAGGCAGTGGGCGTCCGGATCCTCGCGCGAATGCGAGCCGTCCTTCCGTTCCTCGAAGAGCTTCTTGGACCAGGTTTGGTAGGGCACATCCTCGGGTTTCATGTCGAGGGCGAAATCGCGAATATAGCGATTGTCGTCCGGCGACCACGAGCCAGAAAGATCCGGCTTGCCATCGGGCAGGCGCGGCGCGGGCGCTTTGAGATCAATCTCGCCGGTGGTTGTCCGGGGCGCCTTTAGTGGCGGCATCTTGACCCATTGTCCAAACGCCGAGAGCCCCAGCAGGCACAACGCAACGGTCGCGACGGGGAGTTTCTTTCCCATAGGCCGGCTTCACCTCCACACAGAGTGAACGGAATGCCGTATATGGTATCAACTCCGAGGTGCGCAAAATGCGGGAGAGAAGGGTTGTGTGCGTGATGCCCTGGGAGCCTCACTCCGGCCAACAATTGCGGACGTCTTGAGGCAACGTGAGAGACACCAAGGTATAATTCTCGATATTGACGGTTAACGCTTACCTGATCGCCGTAGCCTGCCGGGCGGCGAGCCTGCATTTTGCCGGGATTTCATTGTGGAGCTAGAATCAAATCGGGTGGGTGTTATGACATCACTGGCAAAGCGGAGCCATGACCCACTTAGCTTCTTGTGGGATTGTGCCCCTCTCCTGCTCTTAGCGGCGTTTTGGCTCGGGTTCGTTGGGCTCGCGTTTCTGGCTTCTCGGTGACGCCACACGGCTGGAGGCGGCCCGCTCGCTTCTCGGCATAGCCGAGTTTGGAGAGCGATCACGGCAAGGGACGGGAGTCATTTCGGGGCGCGCGTAGGCTGCGCCGGATGCGGCCTAGTCAAACAGGCCCGCCCGAAAGCGCTGAACACCCGGAAGGCTTCCGCCGGCGTTGAGAATCGTCCCAGGTTCGAACAAGAGGTCGCTCGCGCAACTCTGAGCGGTAACTCCAGGCTCACGCAGCCGGCACTTGAGGCGCCACACTCACCGTTTCTACGTGAATCCCAGCATCAGACTCGCTAAAATCGGACTGGTGTAACCGAATTGATGCCAAGAGCGGTTAAGCTGGAACAGAACGGAGAGGTCCAGACGATGCCCCGAGTTCACGCCTATCATGTCACCGCTTGCTTGCCGGCTCGGCTGCAGTGCCTGCACAAGCTGTCCCTGAACCTGCGATGGTCCTGGCACCACCCGACCATCGAACTCTTCCGCACGCTGGATCCCGACCTGTGGGAAGAGACCGGACACAATCCCCGCCTGATTCTCGGTCGCATGGACCAGCGGCGTCTGGCCGAACTCTGCGGCGATGAGGCTTTCCTCGCGCAGATGGACCGGGCATCCGCCGATCTGGACGAGTACCTTGCCGGCACCGGCTGGTTCGCCGCAGCGCACCCGGAAGCGATGGACATCCGAATCGCCTATTTTTCGGCCGAGTTCGGATTGACGGAGTGCATTCCGAACTACGCCGGCGGCTTGGGCATCCTTGCCGGGGATCACCTCAAGTCGGCCAGCGACCTCGGCTTGCCCTTGGTCGGCATCGGCCTGCTCTATCAGGGTGGTTACTTCCATCAGTACCTCAATGCCGATGGGTGGCAGCAGGAAACCTATCCGATTAACGACTTTCACAACCTGCCCATCCAACCGGTGGAAGATGGAGCGGGGAAGCCGCTCGCGGTGCACATCGACTTGCCCGGACGGCGCCTGGCGGCGCAAATCTGGAAAGCCCAGGTGGGGAGAGTGCCGCTGTATCTGCTCGATACCAACGTTGCGGAGAACACCGCCGCCGACCGGCAGGTTACCGGAGCGCTGTACGGCGGCGATCGCGAGCTGCGGATCCAGCAGGAGATCGTGCTGGGGATCGGTGGCATGCGGGCGCTTCACACACTAGGTATACGGCCAACCGTGTGCCACATGAACGAAGGACATTCGGCCTATCTAGGGCCGGAACGAACCAGGATGATCATGGAGGAGCTGGGCTTCTCCTACCATGAGGCGCGCCAGGTGGCTGCGGCGGGTAGCATTTTCACGACCCACACGCCGGTTGCGGCAGGCTTCGACCGCTTCGATCCAGCGCTAGTGGACAAATACTTCCGCGAATACTCACGCAGCCTCGGTCTCACTATCGAGCAATTTTTGGCTTTTGGCAGACAGACCCCTTCGGATCCGGGCGAGCCGTTCAATATGGCATACCTGGCCGCGCGTCACAGCTCATACGCCAATGGAGTCGCCAAACTGCATGGGGTCGTGACGCGCGGAATGGCGCAATCCGTGTGGGCCGGCTATCCTCTGGACGAGGTGCCGATCGGCTCGGTGACCAACGGGATCCACACGCGTTCCTGGATCTCGATGGAGATGAGCGCTCTGCTCAACCGCTACCTGGGACCGCAATGGGGGGAGAAACCCGCCGACACGGTTCTCTGGCAGCGCATAGACCGCATTCCGGATCAGGAATTGTGGCGGGTACATGAGATCCGCCGCGAGCGCCTGGTCCACTACGCGCGCACACGGCTGGCCTCCCAGGTCAGGCAGAGAGGCGGCACCGACGCGGAGATCACTGTGGCCGGCGGCGTCCTCTCCCCCGACGCCCTGACCATCGGGTTCGCGCGCCGCTTCGCCACTTACAAGCGAGCCACTCTGCTGCTCCGGGATGTGGACCGGCTGAAACGCATTCTCACCGACGCGAAACGGCCCGTGCAGATCCTGCTCGCCGGCAAGGCGCACCCTCACGATACAGAAGGCAAGGAACTGATCCGGCAAATCATCCGATTCGCACGGGACCCGCAGGTCCGGCGCAGTGTCGTGTTTCTGGAGGACTACGACATTTCGGTGGCGCGGTACCTGGTGCAGGGCGCGGACGTGTGGTTGAATACGCCGCGACGGCCCAACGAAGCCAGCGGCACCAGCGGCATGAAACTGCTGGCCAACGGCGGGCTGAACTTGTCGATTCTCGACGGATGGTGGGACGAGGCCTACGACCGGGAAGTAGGCTGGGCCATCGGCAACGGCGAGGAGTATGACAATCCGGAGTATCAGGACCAGGTGGAGTCGGAGGCGCTTTACCACATCCTGGAAAACGATGTCGTGCCGCTCTACTACGATCGCGACGCCTCAGGGATCCCGCGTGGCTGGCTGGCCAAAATGAAGGCGTCGATGAAGAGGCTTTCGCCGATCTTCAGCACCAACCGAATGGTCGCCGAATACGCCGAGCGCTTCTATCTTCCGGCTGCCAGCCGGCTTATTCGGTTGGCTGGCGACAAGGGCAGAGTGCGGTCGCTGATGGACTGGCGGAAACGGCTGCACGTTCATGGATCCGAGGTGAACGTCACCCAAGTGGACATGGACGGCGGCAGCCGCGAGTTCCTGGTGGGATCGAAGGTGAAGATCACCGCGCGGGTCTCGTTGGGCAGCCTCGCTCCCGGCGACGTGCGCGTGCAGGCCTACTACGGCGTCCTGACCGCCGATGGCAAGATGGGCAAGGGCTCGCACGCGGAACTGGCGCTGCGCCAATCCAAGGGAGCTGATCACCTCTACGAGGGAGAGGTGGAGTGCGGGCAGAGCGGAAGCTGCGGCTTTGCGGTCCGCGTGGTGCCGTTCCACAAAGACGCTCTCTTACCGTATGAACTGCCCTGGATCCGGTGGGAGGAGTAACAGACAGTGGGTTCACAAACGCTCGAAAATGACTCGCTTGCTGATTTGCTGCTTTTCAGTACCCTTCACCAGGGCTCCTCGCATGGAGTTTCGTGTTTCGAATTCCGGTTTACAGTCGGCAGGCTTGGCGAGTTCCTTAGAGCATAAAATTCCCCACATTCCTTCTCCCTCCCACGGACGATTCGCTTTCCGCTCAAGGTGTCCCGCTGCGCCGTGATGACTGTGGCCTGACGCTCGTCGGACCCGCTCTCGTAGTATAGGATGACCCAATCATGAGTCCGACCGAGCTCGTGCGCCCGCGCGGTGTTTGAGTAAAGCACGGTGTAGTTCCGCTCGTCACGATGAGTGTGCAGGATCGGAAGCCATGCTTCCCCTCCCGGGTTGAAACGCCGAGGCGCGATTGTAGGTAGCTCGCCAGCAGCCGCCTTGTCTCGATATTCCCGGTCGACATCGAGCAGTTCTTTTACTGATGGCTCATCTGTTGTCTTATGGGTCAACTCTGACCGGCGCACGTGCCCCAACCGCGTGGCTAGTGTATCCGTGATACCAGCAAGTTTTTTCCTGCCGATTCCGGCGAGATCGCTAAGCCGTCCATCGTGTGCGGCTGTCTCCAGATCTTCCAGAGAGTCGATTCCAAAATCGCAGTGGAGTCGCTCTGCCAGCACGCGCCCAATCCCCGGAACCGATTCGAGCAAAGCCACGGGATCCGTATCGCCGCGCAACCGGTCTAGCATTGGCAGGCGGCCGGTCGTTATCATGGTCCGCAGCGCGATTGCCAGGCGTTCGCCGACGCCGGCCACTCCGCGCAACCCTTCATCACCCTGCTCGCGCCAGATTTCCGCCAAGGCCCTAGGTAAACGCCGAACGGCTGTCGCAGCGCGACGATAAGCCTGAACCCGGAATGGGTTTGCCCGTTGCGCTTCGAGAAGGTCGGCAACCTCCTCCAGGCGACAAGCGATTTCCACGTTCTGCATGACTTCAATACCGGTGCCCGACGTCAGGTTTCCCAACCGCGAATTAGGATCTACGCCTCTCAATACCATGCTGCTCCCTTTACGGATACGATGTCTAGCAGCCAAACCAAAGGAGCTTCAGCGAGGCGAGTAAACTCGATTACTTCGCAACTGGTTTGAGAACTGGTGCCATCTGAGAAGCAAGCGCGGTCTGGCCGCGTACGCGATGGACTGAAGCTTGTCAGCTACTCGGATACGACTCTGCGTCGCATCGGCGCGGCAGGCTTCCGATATTAGCCCTTAACGGTCCACTCGGCCTGAGATTCGGTCTTCCGGCCCTGCTCCGACTAACATTGAGGATTCGGTCCTGCCTGAGATTCTCACTTTCCGGTTTGACGACTATGCGTCAACTGGCCCTGGATGACAGTTTCCCGTAAGCGCGTTTTTACGACGTTATCGGAAACAGCAAAATCTCCAAGTGGCTGACCATGCGCCAGAATCCCACTCTCACGGCACGCGCTTGCCGTCCACCAATACTGGGCTGTCAGTTTTGCGCGCGCAGTTTCGTGTACTCGCGCCTGGCTGCGAGCAGGATGGGCAGGTCCGGATCGGCATCCTTCCGCAACGCAAGGAATTCCTGGTAATACTTGCGGCTCTTCCCGAGATCACCGGTGACCGCCGCGGCGCGGGCCAAGCCGAGATGGGCCAGCGGATAAGCGATGTTCAGTGGGTCCCAACCCCGATGGTCCACAATAAGCTGAAACTCCGCTTCTGCTTCGGCGCCCATGCGTCGCCCCAGGTACACTTCCCCGCGACAATACCGCAGCAAAAGGCCAGGGTAAACGCCGTAGGGAACGCCAGCAGGTAGTTCTTGGATGGCGGGAGGCGCATGGCGGCGAATGTCCAGTAGGGCGCGTAGAGAAGGAAGGTAGGACTGGTTCATCCTGGTATCATTGGGGCGAAGCTTTGCCAACCGATCGGTGAGCGCCAGCGTCCAACTGGCGTCGCCGCAATGGGCCGAAACGAAGGCGGCGCCCATGAGCGTCACCAGGTTGGCCGACAGTCCCAGCCCTCTGCGGGCGTCATCTTCAGCCTGCCGGCATTGGCCCACGAGGGCTTCGTCCCCCGCGATCCCTCCGACGACCGCACCCGCGGCCCTCTCCTTGGCATTGCCGACAGCAATCGTGAAGCGCCGGACGAGCTCTTTCTCCTGATGCAACTGGCCTTGGAACGAGGCCACCCAGAACTGATACTCCAAAGCAACTGAGGGATCCGGCTGGGCGCTCGCCCATTCCAGCTGACGCTTCATTTCGACAGTGTCTCCGTTCATAAACGCAATCTCGTAAATCTGTAAGTGACATAGGAGATCCATTCTCCGTGCGGCTGCCTGAAAGCAGACCTCCTTCGCCTCCGCGAACCGGTTGAGTACCATGAGATCAAACGCCAGATTTGCGTAGCCATTGCCGCTCTCGCCTACCCGAAGGCTCTCGCGAGTTGCGGCGACGGCTTTCTCGTATTGCCCCGTCATACCGTACGCAACGCCAAGGTGAGTCCACGCTATGCGGGACCGGGGATACATCTGGGTCGTGGTTTCCAGAGTCTCGATCGTCCGATCGGTTTGTCCGGTGCAACGGTAATAGTTTTCCTCGATGATCAGCCTCTCCAGTTCGCTGGTTCGGCCGCGAAGCTCGAATGCTCTGCGCGCGTACTCCTCGAACGCCTGGAAGTCTCCGAGATTCCCGTGGGCAGCAGAGAGAGCGCGGTACGCCATCGCGAAGTTCGGGTCCAGCTCAACGGCGCGTTGGCTGTATCGGATGCCTTCCCGATTGTCTCCTGCCGAGATCTTGTTTTGGGCGAGGGAAAAGGCCTTGAGCGCTTCCAGCGACGAAGTGGTGGCCTCCAGCGGCGTTTCATATTTAGCGATCGAGGCCAGCGATTCCCCCAGCTTGCGCCGCAGTTGAGTGGCAGCGCCGCTCAGCGCGTGCAGCACCCGCTCCTTGCTTTCGGCCTCCACTTGCACGCGGGCGATCGACGCGCTCGTTGCCGCGTTCACCGCCTGCAAGGTCACCACGAAATGGCTGCCGAGGGTCGCAATCGACCCCTCGATCAGCGCCTTGACCCCCTCCCGCTGGCAGATCTCGCGGCCAATCTCGTTGGTGATTCGCTCGCCCGGCGGCCGCTTCATATATCCCAGCGCTTCGCGAATGCGTTGGTCGTCCAGCAGGCTCAGTAACGGCGATTGTTCGAGCTGCGCCGACAGCCCCTGTTTGAGCGCGTCGTCAAAAACCGCATCGCCGGTGGTGTTGACGAAATCCGCCAGCAGGATGGTGTCTTTGTCGGTCAACGGCGCAACCTGCCTCGAGTGAAAAAAGAGCCCCGCTACCACCAGCGTGAGCACCAGCAGCGATATCCCGGCCGCCTTGCGGCGCCGAAGGACTCCGCCGGCTATGCGCGCGGCGCGAGAAACACCGCGCGCCGGTTCGCCGACCGGCGGAGACGCGCTTTCCTTCTCCACATCGAGATCCAGCTTCTGCTTCAACCGCTTGAGGTCCAGTTCCAGGTCGTTGACTACCTGGTAGCGCTCTTCCGGGTCTTTTTCCAGCGTCTTGCTGACGATGCGCTGCAATTCCTCAGGGATCCCGGGAACGTAGCGGGACAGCGGAAGCGGCGGCTTCTCCAGAATGCACACCATCACGTGGCTGGGCGTATCTCCCTCGAAGGGACGCCGGCCGGCGATCATCTCATAGAGCACCACGCCCAGGCTGAAAATGTCGCTGCGGGCATCCACTTTCAGCCCGCGCGCCTGCTCCGGCGACATGTAGAAAGGCGTGCCGGCGATGCCGCCCTCCGCAGTGAGACTCGCGGTTTCCGACTCCGCCAGGCGAAGCCGACGCGCCAGCCCGAAATCCAGTAGCTTCACCAACCCGGGGTGCCCACATGCTGGTCCTGTCACCATGATGTTGCCCGGCTTCAGATCGCGGTGGATGATCCCCGCCGCGTGGGCCATGGCCAGCCCGTCAACGACTTGCACGGCGTAGTCCAGCGCCTTGCCGAGGGGCAAGCCCCGGGCCGGTATGACTTCCTTCAGGCTCTTCCCCTCCACCAACTCCATGGCGATGAAGTCGACTCCTTCCTCCGAGCCGATCTCATGCACGGTCACGATGTTCGGGTGGTTCAGCGCTGAGGCCGCCCGCGCCTCGCGCAGTAGCCGCTGTTTACTCTCCGGTTCGGCGAGGTGTTCCGGCGGAAGCACCTTCAACGCTACCGCCCGCCGAAGTCGCGTGTCGTAGGCCCGATAGACGACCCCCATGCCGCCCTCGCCCAGTTTTTCCTCGAGGCGGTACTGGCATAGCATGTCGCCAACTGCTACTCGAGGAATGGTATTCGCCAGAAGGCCCGGCACAGGGCTTTGCAAGCTCGCCTCATCTTGTGCAAGCAGTTGTTCGACCTCCGCGCGCAGGAGGGTATCGGCGCCGCATGCCGAATCCAGCCAGCCGGCCCGCTCCGGTTCTGGCTTCTCCAGGGCATTGCCGCAGATCTCCTTGATTTGCGCCCAGCGCTGCGGAGTCATGCACAGCTCCACTGAGCCAGTTGGGAACGCAGCCACGCCCGTGCCACCGCCCAATCGCGCTTCACGGTACGTGGAGAGACGCCGAGGCTGTTCGCCGTCTCCTCCACCGAAAGGCCCCCGAAATAGCGCAGCTCCACAATCCGCGCCTGTTGCGGGTCGAGTTGGACGAGCCGTTCCAGCGCTTCGTTAACGGCCAGAATCTCTTCCGTCCGGTCGGCGCCTCCGCCCGGGCCGAGCCGCTCCTCATCCAGCGTCACCGCGCAACCGGCGCGTTTGCCGGCAGCGCGTTTCCGCGCATAGTCCACCAGGATGCGGCGCATCACTTGTGCGGCGACCCCAACGAATTGGCTTCGGTGGACCCACTCGGCACGGTCTTGACCCACCAGCCGCAAAAATGCTTCGTGCACCAGCGCGGTCGGCTGCAGCGTGTGCCCTACCCGCTCGCCGCGCATGTAGTGCCCCGCCAGGCGGCGCAGTTCCGCGTACACCAGCGGTATCAGCTTGGTGAGGGCATCCTTATGACCGGCCCGCAGTTCAGCCAGCAAGACGGTCACTTCCCCGCTTAGGTTGGCCATGGTGGCCTCCAAGCTTCTGTACGAATTCTAGCGCTTTCTTTTTCGTGTGTCTGGCCCCGATTCTCTGTTTCTGCCGCGCTACGGCCGGAGGAAACGG
>Ga0335077_10001782_pt1 | contig 25619 bp, 22 predicted proteins | sample Lox_Sample_31_FD_207151 | JGI IMG/M metagenome (GOLD analysis project Ga0335077, IMG submission 207151) | Soil microbial communities from Loxahatchee National Wildlife Refuge, Florida, United States - Lox_Sample_3.1 | ecosystem: Environmental > Terrestrial > Soil > Wetlands | place: USA... | reverse complement strand
CGTGATGTCGTCGGCCGGCGCAACGATCCTGGGGGTGGGATATCTGATCCCACTGATCTACCTGATCTGGTCGATGCGCTACGGACCGATTGCGCCGGCCAATCCGTGGCGAGCGAAGGGACTGGAGTGGACCACGCCCTCGCCGCCGCCAACGCAGAATTTCGATGTGACTCCCGTTGTGACGGAAGAGGCGTACGCCTACGGGCCGCCGCGGCCCGCCGCGGAGGGCGCACATGACTGAGGCGGCGGCAACGCAGGGGACGGAACATCCGGCCTATCTGGCCCACCAGTTCGCGGACGAAGCGCAGCAGTTCGAGGCGGCATCGCTGGGCATGTGGGTGTTCCTGGTGACCGAAGTCGCATTCTTCGGGGCGCTGTTTGCCTGCTATACGATCTACCGCCATCTCTACTTTGCGGGCTTCGAGGCGGGCAGCCGTCTGCTGGATTGGCGGTTTGGGGCGACGAATACGGCCGTGCTGATCGGGAGCAGCTTCACGATGGCCATGGCGGTGCGCGCGGGACAATTGGGCCGACGGAAGGGGATCATCGGCTGGCTGACGGTGACCATGATTCTGGCGGTGCTCTTCCTGTTCTTCAAATTCAATTTCGAATGGGCGCACGACTATCACGAGCGATTGATCCCGGGGTTCGGCTTTTCCCATCCGGGAGTCCATTCCCCGGCCGTTCAATTGTTCTTCTGCTTTTACTTTTTCATGACCGGATTGCACGCCATGCACATCATCGTGGGCCTGGGGATCATGGCGGTGCTGCTGTGGATGGCGATGCGGGGGAAATTCGACAGCGGGCATTTCACGGCCATCGAGAACACCGGACTGTACTGGCACTTCGTGGACATCGTATGGATATTCCTGTTCCCGCTGCTTTACCTGGTGGGAGGGCGTTACTGATGACGGGACACGTGGTTCCGGTGCGGGTGTATCTGGCCGTCTTTGTTTCGCTGCTGGCGCTGACGGCGCTCACGACCTGGGTGGCGTTCCTCGACCTGGGGACGATCCAAATAGGTGAAGCTCACAAACTCGACCTGAATACGGTGGCGGCGCTGGTGATCGCGGCGATCAAGACGTCGCTGGTGGGACTGTTCTTCATGCATTTGCGCTTCGCGAACCGGTTCACGCGGCTGGTGGTACTGGCCGGATTTTTCTGGCTGGCGCTGCTGATGAGCTTTACGCTGGGGGACGTGAACACGCGCCACTGGGATGCGATTCCCGCTCCGTGGACGGCGCCCGCGCCTCCGGCCGCGCCCGCAACCGCTCCGGCGCCCGCGGTTCCCTGAACGGTCCTGGGGAGCCGTTCAGCGTGCGAGGTGCTGTTCGAGGGCGTCGAGCTGCCTGCTCCAATAGGCTTTCATCCTTGCCGCCTCGCGCGCGCCGGAGAGTTTCATGTGGTCCACGGCGACGGCGGTCCTGGCCGGTCCCTTTGGATAAAACATGATGGCCACGCGGGAACTGCCCCAGGCCGCGCGAATGGATTTCGGCGCGGTGGCGGTGCTGATTTCCAGTTTGTCGCCGCGGAGCCAGCGGCGCCGCTGGGCCGGAGTGTTCCAGGCAGCAAACAGGCGCGAGGGCGCGACGCTCACGGTGCGGCTGGCGCTGACGGAATAGCCGGCGGGGGTCTCACCTTTCTCGCGGCGGCCGGTCAGCCGTTCGTAGCCGACGGTGACCATCTGAGCCCACCAGCCGGGCACATGGAGTTTCGAGTGGAGGTAGCCGGCGATGTCGCGGTGCGTCATTTTGGCGGCGCCGGCGGAGTTGAGTGTGCGGACCCACTGGGCCCAGGTCTTGCCCGTTTTTGCCGCGACGGCCCGGTCGCTCATTCCGGGGTTCGGCCGGGGCCTGGCAGACGACACTTTCCTCGCAGGCATGTCCATCCTCCTGGGGCGCAGGATCAACAATCCGCTGGCTGGAAAGCATACCCGAATCGAGCGGGCAGTTCGCCTGCCGAGTGCCGGGGCCAGACCGGGGACCTGAGGCCGGCAGTGGCCGGCACTTGTGCCGGAAAAGGAAACCGCCGCGGTTTCTTTTCTTCCATCCGCGAGCGATACTGTTTGTTTGGGAAGGGCGATGGGCGCGTGACGCACCACATCCTCACGGCCGGGGAACCTCGAGATGCAGCCTCTCGCTGCTGAACTGCGCGCACCGACGCGCAAAGACGTACGCGCCTTCGAAGACCGCATCTATCACTACCTGCGCTACTCCCTGGGACGGAAGCGTGAAGGCGCCAGCCGGGAGAACATCTACCTGGCGCTGGCCTACGCGATCAAACACGACCTGCTGGACCGGATGATCGAGACGGTGGAGAGGTACGAGCGGAACGACGCGAAGCGGGTGTACTACCTCTCGATCGAATACCTGCTGGGGCGGTTCCTGCGGGACCACCTGAAAAACCTGGGCACCTACGAGACGGCGCGGCTGGCCATCCGCGAGTTCGGGTACGAGCTGGACCAGATCCTGGATGTCGAGCCGGACGCGGGACTGGGCACGGGCGGCCTGGGCCGGCTGGCGGCCTGCTTCCTGGATTCGATGGCCACGCTCGGAGTTCCCTGTTACGGGTACGGGATTCACTACGAGTACGGGATGTTCCGGCAGGAGATCGGCAACGGGTACCAGCTCGAACGGCCAGACAGCTGGCTTCGCGAGGGCATGCCGTGGCAAGTGGAGCGGATACACCGCACCTGCTTCGTGCCGCTGTACGGGGAGGTGATCGACGGGGTGGACCGGCACGGGCGGCACAATCCGATGTGGCTGGACTGGAAGCTGATCGCGGGGGTGCCGTTCGATTTTCCGGTGGCGGGGTACGGCGGGCGGACGGTGAACATTCTGCGATTGTTCTCCGCGCGCGGGTCGGAAGAGTTCGACATGTCCATCTTCAACGCCGGGGATTACATCCGGGCGGTGGAGCAGAAGATCCGCGCGGAAACGATTACGAAGGTGCTGTATCCCTCGGACGCGGTGCAGGTGGGGCGGGAGCTGCGGCTGATCCAGGAATATTTCCTGGTGTTCTGCGCCATCCGGGACATCCTGAGCCGGCACCAGAGGCAGCACACGACGTTTGAGAACCTGCCGGAGAAGGTGGCCATCCAGTTGAACGACACGCATCCGGCGCTGGCCATCGCGGAGCTGATGCGGGTGCTGGTAGACCACCACGAAATGCCGTGGGAGCGGGCCTGGGACATCGCCTACCGCGTGTTCGGCTACACGAACCACACGCTGATGCCCGAAGCGCTGGAGAAATGGCCGGTGCCCGTGCTGCAGGCCGTGCTGCCAAGGCACCTGCAGGTGATTTACGAGATCAATCAGAAATTTCTGGATGAGGTGGCGCAGCGGTTTCCGGGGGAGAGCGACCGGCTGCGGCGCATGTCGCTGGTGGAGGAGACGGAGCCGAAGCAGGTGCGCATGGCGCATCTGGCCATCGTGGGCAGCAAATCGATCAACGGGGTTTCCAAGCTGCACTCGGACCTGGTGCGCACGCACCTGGTGCCCGATTTCGCGGCCATGTACCCGGAGCGGTTCAACAACAAGACGAACGGAGTGAGCCACCGGCGGTGGCTGCTGTACTCGAATCCGGAACTGGCGGGGCTGATCACGCAGGCCATCGGCGACCAGTGGATTGCGAACCTGGGGGGACTGAGGTCGCTGGAAGCGCTGGCCGGCGACGCGAGCTTCCAGACGGAGTTCCTGCGGGTGAAGCAGGGAAACAAAGACCGGCTGGCGGCGGTGATCAAGGACAGGCTGCAGATCACGACGCAGGCCGAGGCGCTGTTTGACGTGCAGGTGAAACGGATCCACGAATACAAGCGGCAGTTGCTGAACGTGCTGCACATCATTCATCTGTATGTGCGGGCGGCGGAAGACCGGAAGCACGAAGGAGTTCCGAGGACGTTCGTATTTTCGGGGAAAGCGGCGCCGGGCTACCAGGCGGCGAAACTGATCATCAAGCTGATCCACAACGTGGCCAACGTGGTGAACCGCGACCGGCGGGTGCGCGAAATGCTGCGCGTGGCCTTTCTGCCCGACTACCGGGTGACGCTGGCGGAACGCATCATGCCCGCGGCGGACCTGAGCGAGCAGATTTCCACGGCGGGAATGGAAGCGAGCGGAACCGGCAACATGAAGCTGGCCATGAACGGAGCTCTGACCATCGGCACGCTGGACGGGGCGAACATCGAAATCCTGGAGGAAGTGGGCGGCGAGAACATGTACATCTTCGGGCTGACCGCGGAGCAGATTGAAGCGCACCGGCGGGCAGGGACGTACCGGCCGCGCGAGCTGTATGAGAAGGATGCGGCCATCCGGCGAGTGATGGACGCGCTGGGCGGCAACCTGTTCTGTCCGTTCGAGCCCGGGCTGTTCCAGCCGTTGTTCCGTTCACTGGTGGAAGGCGCGGACCCCTATTTTCACCTGGCGGATTTTTCTTCGTACGTGGCGGCGCAGGAGCGCGCGGCGCGGGACTTCACGGACCGCGCGGGCTGGGCGCACCGGGCGATCCTGACCGTGGCGCGGATGGGGCGATTCACCAGCGACCGCACAATCTCCGAATATGCCAAGGACATCTGGGGAGTCGAGCCGGTGATGGATTAGGCGCGGGAATCTCAACCCGTGGCGGCGCGCCGGCCTTGAAGGAGCACAGGCCAAAGCCTGTGCCACCAGGGCCTAGACGTAGCCGAGGCCGGCGAGGCGGTCATGAATAATTTTCTCGCTCTCGGGATCGGGGCCGGAGGATTTCTTTTCCGCTCCGGCGATCAGCGAGCGGCCCTGCATCGTGGGTGGAATCTCGTAGCCCGCCAGATCGAGGAGGGTCGGCGCGATATCCAGCAGCCGGGCTCCCGTGTACTCGCCGCGCAGGGAGCAATTGGGCGCGGCCAGCAGGAACATGCCGAATTGCGCGTGATTACAGGCGTCGGGGCCGGTATCGTTTTCCTGCACATGGAGCCGGCCGTAGCCCACGCCGCCGATGGAACGCCAAGCGAGCGCGCCGAAGTGGACGATGAGGTCGGGCGCGACGTTGCGAACGTTTTTGTAGATTTCCTCGGGCTTAAACACCAGAGTGCCGAGCGGTTTTCCCTTGTCGTCCGTGAGCGCCTCGAATCTGGCCTTTAGCTGGTCGCGGAAGGCGAGAACTTCGGATTTGGGGATGACGCCCTGGGGTTCGCGGCCCTGGACGTTGAGGAAGACGCGGGCGTAATAGCCGCCCTCGCTCCACACTTTCGTTTTCGCCCAGTTCACTTTCAGCTTGGCGAGCGGGGTGACCTGCTTCGGATATTCGTCGAGGACGAGCAGGCCTTCGCGGACGAGCCATTCGTTGACCACGAAGCCGCCGTCGAGGCGGCGGGCGCCGTGGTCGCTGACGAGCAGGACGATGGTGTCGTCATCAAGCATTTCCAGCACTTCGCCCACCTGCGAATCAATCCACTGGTAGTACTCGGGAATTACGTTCTGGAAGGGATTACCGGGAACGTGCTGCACATGCTGCGGGTCGTAGCTGTCCCAGAAGCCGTGATGGACGCGGTCCATGCCGATGTCCACGTAATGGAAATAATCCCAGGGCTGGTTGCGGAGGAGCCATTTGACGGCGGTCCATTGTTTGCGGCTCAACTCGAAGATTTCATTTTTCAGCCAGTCTTTCTTGTCGGTGCGGAAGCCCTGCACGTCCACTTCATATTTTCCGGTGAGCTCGTGGAGCTTTTGTTTGATGTCGGGGGGATGGGTGAATTCGTCCTTGGCGGTGTCCGGCGTGAGGAAACATCCGACGCTGATGCCGTTGATTTTCCGCGGGGGATAGCCGGGGGGGACGCCGATGATGATGGATTTTTTCCCTTCGCGGGCCACCTGGTCCCACATGGCAAACGCGCCGATGGATTTCGAGGTGGCGAAACCGAGGCCGCTGTAGGAGTGGTCGGTGCGATTGCGGAAGCCGTAGACGCCCAGCGAGCCGGGGTCCTGGCTGGTGGACATGCACATCCAGGCGGGGACGGTGATGGGCGGGATGACGCTTTCCAGGCGGCCCCACACGCCGGAGTCCATCAGGCGGCGGATGTGGGTAAGGCGCTCATCGTTGAAGATGATTTCGGGCGCGCAGCAATCGAGGCCGAGGATGCAGATTTTCATTGTGCCCATGCGGCCTCCCCGGCCGCGAACGAACTACGGGAGCAAAGATTTTCCTTCCATCGCCGGGTGGGACGCAACGCCGAAGTGAGCGAGGACCGTGGGGGCCAGATCGCGGATGTCGGGGGCGCGCGCGGAGGGCGCGGAGGCGCGGTTCATCAGCAGAATGCCGGGGACGGCCAGCGGGTCGATAATGTGGTCGCCGCTCCAGCGGCGGAGATTATCTTCGAAGAGTTCGCGCGGCATTCCGCCCAGAGCGGTCTGCCAGGAGACGCGGTAGCCGGGAGCATAATTCACCAGCAGGTCCGGGGCTTCCGCGGCGCAGGGGCCGGAGTAGATTTGTTCAGCGCGGCTCACACTGTTGATGGCGGTGGCGGAAGAGGCCGGATCGGCGAGACCGGAGAGGCCGGAGACGATGGCGCTGCGGACGCGATCCGCGTCGCCGTTCTCGCCGACGATGCCGTCGCGCTCGCGGCCTTTTTTGTTCAGGTAGATGCCGGAAAGGCCGAGCGCATAGGCGTGAGTTCGCGACCAATTCACCTGGGAGAAGCCGTCGCCGAGGGCCTCGTCGGGCCGGCGGGGGCCCTTCAGCGCCAGCAGGCCCTGCTGCCAGAGCCAGGTGTTGATGTGAATGGCGCGGCGGAAGGTGCCGAAGCCGTGGTCGGAGAGGACCACGAGAAGCGTATGGCCATCGGCCTGTTCGAGGACGCGGGCGAGCACGCCGTCGTACTGCCGGTAGTGCTCCTCGATCTGGCGGGAGAAGGCGCGTGTGGCATCGGGATTGTGGAAGGGGTGAGCGACATCGCGAAAGCGCCAGAACATGTGCTGCACGCGGTCGGGCGTGTCGAAGACGATGAAGAACAGGCCCTCGCGGAAGCGGGCCAGCTCGTAGTCCATCATGCGTTCGCGCTCGGCGAGCACGAGGGCGCACTGGGCAAGATAGGCGGCCTCGTCAATGCGGCCGTTGTTGAGCGCGGCGTGGTCTTCCGCCATGCCCAGGGTGGAGAAGGGGCCGATGGCGGCGGCCAGTTCGCGCGCGTAGTCCGCGGGAGCGGAGACGGGAAAGAGCGGCGAGGCGGGATCGAAATTCGCGGGGGAAACGTAGAACTCCACATGCGGAGAGAGCGCGCGAAGAAAGAACCGCACCTGCCCGGAGACAGACTGGAGCGGCGAGAGTTTGTATTTCACGCGGACCCAGGGACTCCATTCGCCGAGGGCGAGCTCGATGGCGGGTGGCGTGCCGCCGGTGTGGATACGGATGCGGGCGGCGGGGCGGTCCAGTTCCACGCGGATTTCGGCGCGGGCGTCGGCGGGAGGATTGGCGCGGGTATTGCGCGGCCCGATCAGAATAGTGGAGAAGGATTGGCCGCCGGGCGGAAGCAGGACCAGCAGTTCGGTCTCTTTCGCGCGCGCGTCCTGCTGCTGCGTGTAGAAGGTGCCGGTGCCCTGGCTGCCGCGCAGGTCCGGAACGCCGACGCCGGAGAGCATGCGGCCGCGCATCTCGTCGGGGGGAAACGAGCAGGGACAGCGGATGACCGTGGCAGGAATGCCGGCAGCGCCCAGAAGCTGCCAGAAAGGGACGCCGCGGCGCTGGTTGCGCACGCGCGGAGGCGAAAACATGTTCTTCGGCTTTTCAAAACGCGTAAGGGCAAAATCGGGGAGATAGGTGGCTGGATCGCGAGAGATGAAATCGAAAACGCCGTGGCCGCCGGGATTGGTGCCCGTGGCGAACGAGGACCAGGCCACCGGAGTCTGCGCGGGACAAGTGGTGGCGAGGCGCGAGTAGAAACCCTCGCGACGCAGGCGGGAGAATGCGGGGAGCTCGCCGCGCTCCATCATGGCTTCCACGATGGAAGGCTCGAGTCCGTCGAGGCCAATGACGATGGCTTTTCGTTTCACGCCGGATGTCGAACTGGGCCCCACACGGCCCCGAGAGTCTCGCCGGGAGCGGCTGCCGGGATCTGAAAGAACACTCCGGCGGAAGCCGTGGGCCCGTCCGTCTGTGCGACCGCTGGAGCCATCAGGACGCGCGGCGCGGAGGTACCGCCACGGGCGTCAGGGCCTTTCGATCTCCTTGGAAGAAAAGCGATTGGCCACTTTGCGAAAGAGCCCGAGCAGTTTTCCCCAAAACATCAAAGCCAGGCCCACAACGGTGCCGAGAACACCAGAAAGGGGCAGAACCTGATCGGGAGTCAGATAGAGAATCATAGGGATTGCAGTCCTCGTTTCTCGAACGAAACGTTGGTGCAGCAGACGGGGCAGCCCACTGGTCTCCTGTGCAGCCCGGCCGGCGCGCGGCCATTTCTGCGCCGCTCCATGTTAGCTGAGATGCCGCCCTGTGCAAACGGTTCAGCGGAAAATTTCTGCGGGAGAGCCAACCGGTCAACCCGGGGCCAGGACGGCGCGGGACGAAGGCCTGCTCGCGCCAATACACGGCGAGTGCTTCCATTCTTTCCCCGCCCGTGTATCCTGATAGGACGATGGAAGGAACCGGACGCAGGGGAAGGCGATGAGCTTCAGCCGGCCACATGGCGGAAGGCTGGTGAACCGGGTGGCGGAAGGGGGCGAGCGCGAGCGCCTGCTGGAGCAGGCGCGCTCACTGCCGAGCCTGCGGCTGCACGCGCGTCAATTTTCGGATATCGAACAGATCAGCGTAGGGGCCTTCTCACCGCTGGAAGGATTCATGAACCAGCGGGATTACCGCAGCGTGCTGGCAAAGCAGAGGCTGGCCAACGGACTGCCGTGGACCATTCCGGTGACGCTGCCGGTGACGGAGGAGCAGGCCAAATCGCTGCGGGGCGCGGCGCGAGTGGCGCTGGAGGGCGAAGACGGACAAGCGTACGCAATCCTGGACGTGGAGGAGATTTTCCGCTACGACCGGGAAGAAGAGGCCAGGCAGGTGCTGCTCACGACGGACGAAAAGCACCCCGGCGTGAAGTATCTGAAAGGCGCGGGGGACCACTGCGTGGCCGGGCCGATCCAACTGGTGCGCAGGCCGGACCGGGGGGGGTTTGCGAATTACCTGCTGGATCCGAAGGAGACGCGGTTCCTGTTCGAGCACCGAGGCTGGCGGACGGTGGTAGCCTTCCAGACGCGCAATCCGGTGCACCGGGCGCACGAGTACATCCTGAAATGCGCGCTGGAGACGGTGGACGGGCTGCTGCTGCACCCGCTGGTGGGCGCCACGCGGGAAGAGGATGTGCCCGCCGAGGTGCGGCTGCGGTGCTACGTGGCGCTGATGCAGACGGCGTATCCAGCGAGCCGGACGGTGCTGAGCGTGTATCCGGCGGCGATGCGGTACGCGGGCCCGCGCGAGGCCATCTTCCACGCCATCGCGCGGAAGAACTACGGGTGCACGCATTTCATCGTGGGGCGCGACCACGCCGGGGTGGGGAATTACTACGGCACCTACGACGCGCAGAGGAAGTTCTTCGAGTTCGAGCCGGGCGAGCTGGGCATCACGCCGATCTGCTTCGACCACACATTTTTCTGCCGCAAGTGCGGCGAGATGGCGTCGGAGAAAACCTGCCGGCACGCGCCGGAGGACCGGCTGATCCTGAGCGGGACGCGAGTGCGGGAGATGCTGCGGGAGGGAATGGAGCTGCCGCGGGAATTCACGCGGCCGGAAGTGGCGGCCATCCTGCGCGAGGCGTATCAGGCGCAGGCGCCCTAGCGCGGCGGGGCGGGCCGGGCCGGCCGACCGGCCCGGGGGGAGAGAAAAGCGACATGGGCCAGGCTTCCAAACACAAAGGCTTCACGCTGTGGTTCACCGGGCTGCCCTGCTCGGGGAAATCCACGCTGGCGGGAATTGTGGCGGAGGAATTGAAGAGGCGGGAACGCTTCGTGGAAATCCTGGACGGAGACGAAGTGCGAAAACACCTGACGAAGGGCCTGGGGTTCTCGCGCGAAGACCGGGACGAAAACATCCGGCGGATCGGGTACGTGTGCCGGCTGCTGAGCCGCAACGGTGCGGTGGCAATCGCCGCGGCCATCTCGCCGTACCGCTCGGTGCGGGACGAGGTGCGCGCGGGACACGAGCCGGGACGCTTCCTGGAGGTGTACGTGAACACGCCGCTGGCGGTGTGCATCGAGCGCGACGTGAAGGGGATGTACAAGAAGGCGATGGCGGGTGAAATCAAAAATTTTACGGGGATTGACGATCCCTACGAACCTCCCCACTCTGCCGAATTGACCATCGAAACCGCGGCGGAGACGGAGCGGACATCCGCGGCGCGCATCTTCGGCCTGCTGGAACGGCTGGGGCTGGCGGAGGCCGCCACCGAACCGGCCTACACGGCCGAAGAGGCGGAGAAAATCCGCGAGCGGCTGGCCCGGCTGGGCTATATCGAACAGTGACCGGAGTGCCGCATCCGTCCGGGATCCCCCTGGAGCTGCTGGAAATCGCGATGGGGGCTGGCGTGGGATTCCTGATCGGGCTGACGGGCCTGGGAAGCGGGTCGCTGCTCACTCCGATGCTGATCCTGGGCGCCGGTTTTTCTCCCACAGCGGCGGTGGGAACCAGCCTGACGTTCTCCTGCCTGACGAAATTCGGCGGCAGCATCAGCTTCCTGAGGCGCGGACTGGTGCGTTACGAAATCGTGAGGGATCTGGCGCTGGGAGGACTGCCGGGAGTAATGGCCGGCGCGATGCTGCTGCATTACATGGGAGTGTGGCATCCGGCGAGGCTGGACAGTTTCCTGCTGCGCGCGATCGGGCTGGTACTGATTGCAGTTTCCGTGATCCTGTTTCTGCGGCTGCTGCCGGAGCGTGTCCGGCCGGAAATCGTGGACCGTGAACTGCGCCTGCATCCTGCGCTGCGGCGAGCGGTGGTGATGATTTGCGGATTCCTGGTGGGGGCGAGCGTCAGCGTGACCTCGATTGGCGCGGGCGCGGCGTTGATGCCGGTGATGGTGCTGTGCTACCGAATGGATACCGGCACGCTGGTGGGGAGCAACGTGTTCGCCAGCGCGTTTCTGGCCGCGGTAGCCGCGCTGCCCTACGCGCGCATGGAACATGTGTCCTGGGCGGCGACAGGATTTCTGCTGGCCGGTTCGCTTCCGGCGATGTGGCTCGCCAGCCGCATGCACGGACGAATTCCGAAGCTCATCCCGGAAGGACTGATTGCCGCCGCACTGTTGGGGATGGGCCTGCGGATTGCGATGTTCTAGCGCGGCGGGGCTTCGCATAGAATCGGACGGGCCGAAGCGTTCCGGGGAGGTGTGCTTGCGGATCCTGGTCACGGGCGGAGCCGGGTACATCGGGAGCGTGATCACCGAGAGGCTCGTCGAACGGGGCGACACTCCGGTGGTGCTGGATAATTTTTACCAGGGGCATCGCGAGGCCCTACCCGCGCAGGTGCAACTCGTCCAGGCGGACCTGGCGGACCTGCAGGCGCTGGAGCGCGTATTCCGCGGAGGGCAAATGGAAGCGGTGATGCATCTGGCGGCCGTGTCGGTGGTGGGGGATTCGGTACGCGAGCCGGTGCGGTACTACCGGGAAAATGTCGGGAACCTATTGCCATTGCTCGAGGCCATGGAGCGCGGAGGCTGCCGGAGAATGGTGTTCTCCTCGAGCGCGGCGGTGTACGGGGAACCAACGGAGATCCCCATCGGCGAGGAGTGCGCCACGCGTCCGGTGAATCCGTATGGGTGGACGAAGCTGATGGGCGAACGGGTGCTGTCGGACGCGGCCGCGGCGGGGGACGGCACCGGCGCGCTGCGCTTCGTCTCGCTGCGCTACTTCAACGTGGCGGGAGCCACGAAGGCCTCCGGCGAGATGCATCATCCGGAAACGCACCTGATTCCGCGCGTCCTGGAGGCCGCGGCGGGGGAGCGGCCGCACGTGGAACTCTATGGCACTGACTATCCGACGCCGGACGGGACGTGCATCCGGGACTACATCCACGTGGTGGATCTGGCCGAAGCGCACGTGCTGGCGCTGGACCGCACGCGAAGCGCTTCCGGCGTCTACAACCTGGGCAACAACCGCGGCTACTCGGTTCGGGAAGTAATCCAGTGCGCCTCGCGCGTGACGGGGAGAGAGATTCCGGTGGTGAATCATCCGCGGCGCGGGGGAGACCCGCCGCAGCTCATTGCCAGCCACCGGAAGGCCGCGGAGGAACTCGGCTGGAAGCCGCAACGCGGGCTGGAAGAAATGATCGCGAGCGCGTGGGAATGGCGGGCGGCCCATCCGCGCGGCTACCTGCAGTGACGCCGGCACGGCGCGGGCCGGGCCGGGGAGCGGGGAGCGGGCTTCCGCCTGTGCTATGATTTCGCGCGGACGATGACATTCCCCGCGAAGGTCTTTTTCTCCTTCCTCGCGGCCTTTGTCCTGGCTGCGGCGCTTCTGTTCTCTGCGGCGATCGGCGGCGAGAGACGCGCGTTTTCCCAGATGGAAACAAGCCAGGTGGCGGGCGCGTTTGAGAACGTGCAACGCGAACTGGACCGCGGGGCGGAGGATGTGAGCCGGCGCGTGGGCCTGGTGGCGGAATCGGAGGCCACGCTGCGGATGGCGCTGGACCTGAGCCGCCCGCAACCCGACTTCTCCGTTTATGCCAACGACGCCAGCGGAGCGGCGCGCACGCACGCGCTGGAATTGGTGGAATTCGTGACCAGCGACGGCACGGTCATCTCCTCCACGCAAACCATGGGTGCGAGCGGGCAGAAGGAGGATTGGGTCGCCGGGGAGGCGCAGTCCTCGGAAGGCCGCGCGTTTCTGCGGCGCGGAACGTATTCCGGCGAACCCTCCATCGCGCAACTGGCGGTGCGGTCGATCGCGGTGGGGGAGAAAAGCCTGTACGTGGTGGGCGGACGGCTGCTGGATCATCGTCTGCTTTCCGTCCTGCCGCTCGGTCCGGGAATGCGCACCCTGCTGTTTGTGAACGGGAGCGGAACGTGCGACGCGCAGCAACTCATCGACGCGAGCGGCACGCCGGCCTCGGCGGGGACGGCCGCCGAATTTCTGACGCAGGTGTGCCGGAATCCAGGGGAGGGAGGAAAGGACCGCGCGCACGCGGACAGCGTGGCGCGTGAGGACGATTACGCGCTGCCGCTGGCCGGGCCGGATCACAGCGTGCTCGGAGCGGTGGTGATCGCGTATTCCTACGCGGCGCGGCTGGCGCAGGAGCAGGCGCTGTGGGGGCGGCTATGGCTGGCGCTGGCCATCGGCCTGGCGGCCGGCGCGGCGGTCAGTTATGCGAGCGCGGCGCGGCTGGTGAAACCGCTGGTGCGGCTGGCGCGATCGGCGCGGGATATCGCAGCGCTCTCGCCGGGCGCGCGCGCGGAAGAACGCGGGGCCCCGGAGGTGAAGGCGCTGGCGCTGGCGCTGAACCAGGCGGCACAGAAGCTCGCGGCCGAACGGGAACGGCTGATGCAGGCCGAACGAGTGACCGCCTGGAGGGAGATGACGCGCCGCATCACGGGAGAAATCGAATCGGCGCTCGATTCGCTGGCGGAGGCCAGGGATTCCGGAAACGTGACGGAGGGGATAGCCGGATTCCAGCGGGTGCTGGACCGCTTCCGGGAGTTCGGTGAATTGCTGGTGCTGCCCGTGCAGACGCTGCGGCTGAATGACGTGGTGCGCAACGTATTGCGCGACCTGGAGCCGCTGTTCAATCCCGCGGTGAACGACGTGACGCGTCCGCCGATCTCTCCGGAGGTCGCTCTGGCGGAGGATGTGCCGGGAATCCGCGGAGACGCGTCGGCGCTCTCTCGCGCGCTGGACACCTTCTTGCTCTACGCGGTGTACTCGATGCCCGCGGGCGGCACGTTCGTGGTGCGAACGCAGAGATTGCCCGGGTTCGCGCAACTGCGCATCGAATGGCCGGGACCGTTCCCCAACGACGAGGAGGCCGAACGGCTGTTTTCCTCTGCGCCGCTGAAGCGCACGTATGTGGCGGCGCTGGAACTGGCGTCCGCCTATGCCACGATTACCGATCACGGCGGAACGGTGGAAACGGTGCGGGGCGAGCAGACCTCCGCGCTGCTGATCCGGATCCCGGAGGAGCCGGCCGCATCGGCGGCGGGAGCCGCGAGCAGCGAACCCGCCGCGGTGCACGGCCCGGCATCCGCCTCGCCGCTGGCCTGAACGGCGGACAGCTCGACGGACGGGGGGCAGAGGGACGGACGCGAATCAGCGTGCGCCCTGCTTGGCCTGAGCCTCGCCGAAACCCACGCGCGTCATTTTTCCCCAGGCCACGTCGCCGCGCGCGTACTGCCACATGCCGCGCAGCCGCCACCACAGATGCGCCTGGTGATAAGGGAAATGTTCGGCAAAGCAGCAGAGCAGAAGTTTGGCCACTTCGCGCCAGTCGTTGTAGCGCCGGAACGTAATTTCCTCCAGCAGGACGCCGCCGATGGACAGCATGGTGGAAAACGCGTAGCCGAAGATGAGGAACAGCAGGAGAAAGTGCGAGCTGAGAATGCCCAGGAACGCGGCGAGCAGGATGGAAGCCAGTCCCACGATTTCGATCAGGGGCGCGAGCGCCTCGTAGATCCACAGGTTCGGCAGCGCGATGAAGCCGATGCGGCCGTAACGCGGGCGGAAGAGCATGTCGCGATTGGGCCAGAGAGTGTCGATCATGCCTTTCTGCCAGCGGGAGCGCTGTTTGCCCACCGATTTCCAGTCCGGGGGCACTTCGGTCCAGCAGACCGGATCGGGCACGAAGCAGGCGCGATAGTCCACATTCAGCTCGCGGAGCCGCCGGTGCATGCGCACCATCAGATCGAAATCCTCGCCAATGGCGGCGGGACGGTAGCCGCCCACGGCGCGGACCAGGTCGCGGCGAAACACTCCAAAGGCGCCGGAGATGATCATCAGCATGTTGAAGTAGCTCCAGCCCTCGCGGCCAACCAGGAAGGCGCGCAGATATTCCACCACCTGGACGACTTCAATGAAGCGGCGCGGCAGGCGCACTTTGCGGAGCTGGCCGTCATCTACCAGGGAGCCGTTCACGGCACGCACGATGCCTCCGGCGGCGATCACATGCTCCGGGTCAGCCAGGATGGGCACCATGACGCGGAGGAGCGCGTCCTTTTCAAGCAGGCTGTCGGCATCGAGCACGCAGACGTAGGGGCTGGAAGCCACGTTCAACCCGGCGTTGGTGGCGTCGGCTTTGCTGCCGCCGGCCTCTTTGTCCACGACCAGCAGGCGCGGCTCGGTCTGGCTCATGTAGAGGCCGCGCACCGCATGGCAGGGCACTTCCTGGACGTAGGCGAGGTCGGTGCGCAGGAGCTGGAACTCGCGGGTCAGGACGTCCAGGGTATCGTCGACCGAACCATCGTTCACCACGATAACCTCGATGGCGGGATAGTCGAGGGTAAGAAACGAGCGCACGGATTGGGCGATGCTTTGTCCCTCGTTATGCGCCGGTGCGATGATCGATACCGGGGGAGAAAACGGAGAGGCGCGAAAACGCTCCAGGCGGATGCTGGCCAGAATCCGCTGGTGCAGCACGCTGGCGCGGACCGCGAAAATCAGCAGGAAGAGATAGATGAGATTGGAGACGAGATAGTAGAGAAACAGTGCGTCGTTCAGGGTCTGGATCACGGTATTCATCGGTTTTCCCTGGCCAGGGCGGGGTCCGCGGCGGGCGAGAGATTGTCGCGCCGTGGGGCCGGACGGGACGAGCCGGAGGGCGCGGCGCCGTCCGGCTCGGAGCGGGCGCCCGTGGCGGTCTGGAGCCTGCGTTCGAGCCACGAGAACAGCACACGGTTGCGAGGGTGTAGCGCGTCCGTGGAGTAGAAGCGCAGCAGGCGGAGCACTTCCGGTTCCTGCGATTCGGCCAGCAGGCGGGCCGACTGCGTGCGCACGCGCCAGTTGGAGTGATGCACCACGGCGTCGAGGAGCAGGCGGGGAGCGCCGGCGCGAACCGCGGCCAGCAGGATGCGGCGCGAGCGCGAGCGGCGGTGCGGGTCCGCCAGCCCGTCCAGGACCGCGAGCATGGCGCCGGAGCGCTGCATCTCGCCCACCAGGGCCTGCAAGGCGTAGCGGTCGCGCGTCCGCACGGTCCGCTCCAAGATTTCCTCTTCGAAGCCTTCCAGGCGGGAGAGGGCGCCCGCGGCGCGAAGGCGGACGAAGCGGTTGGGGTCGCACAGCGTCTCGAGCAGGACCGGGATGGAACGCGGGTCCTGCAAGATGCCCAAGGCGACCACGGCACGAAGACGCACAAACCATTCTGAATCGGCGGCCAGTTGCTGGAGCGCCGCCAGCGCCAGGCGTGGACGGGCGCCGGCCATGGCGCGGGCGGCGGAAGCACGCACCTCCGGCAAGGGGTCGGAAGCGATGAGCACCAAGTCCTCGCCCAGCTCGGCGGAAGCCACCTCCGCGAGCACACGTGCCAGGAGCGGGCGAAGCTGATCGTCCGTGAAATGCAGGGCGCGAAGGAGCATGGAGGGACGGTCGCGGCAGCAATGGTAGAGCACACTCTGGAGAACGTTGGCGGGCAGGCGGAGGCGTTTCATCTCCAGACGCTCGAGAATCGGCTCGGCCGCTTCCGGCATGGCGTAGCGTCCCAGTCCGCGTGCCGCGGCGATGGCGGTCTGCTGGTTGGAATCGTCGAGGCCTTCGGCGAGCGCGGGAATCGCTTCCGGGCAGCGCATGCGTCCGAGAATCACCAGGGTGCGCAGCCGCCTCCATCCGCGGCGGCGGCGGGACTGGTGGATGCGTTTATCGAGCAGGCCGCTGATGCGCAGGCAAAAGCGGATTTTTTCCGCCTCGTCCTGTGCGGCGACTTCCAGACAGTCGAGGAGGATTTCCTCCAGGATGCGGTCGTCCAGCGGGTCGCGGCGCCAGGCTTCCGGGAGGATGCGCCCGTCGAGAATTTCCGGGAGCTGGCGGCGGAGAGACTGGGCGCGTTCGTCGCGGCGGCCGAAGTATCTGCGGCGCGCGGCGCGGCGCCCCATGATGAAGGCGAGCAGGAGCGCGGCACCGATCAAACTGGCTACGGCGGCCTGGAGCACATAGCTGGCCGGACCCAACGCCTCGACGATTTTCGTGATGGGATTCATCTTCCCGACGCTAGAAGCGCACCCCGTAGGTGAGGCCGAAACTGGCCTGCGAACGCGCCTGCGAGCGGTCCTGGAACAGCCCGTAGGCGCTGACAAACTGGTTGTTCGCGAAGTCGCGACGGAAACCGGCGCCCCAGGTGCGCGCGGCGAACCGTCCAATCTGATCGGTCAGCGCGAAATCCTCGCTGCCCACGGCGAAGAAAAAATTGCCGGAGAGCCGGGGGCGAATCGGAAAGGAAAGCTTTGCGAGTCCGGAAGGCTGCCAGCCGGGGGACAGCCCCGGAAAGGAGGTGCGCGCGGCAGTGACGGAGAGCTGGAAGATCCAGTTGCGCGGCAGATAGAAAATCCCGGAAGGAGTGAGGGCCAGAACGCGGGCCGTGGAGAACCAGTACCACTGCTGGTGATAATTGAATTCGACTCCGCGCACAAAATGGCGGCCCGGGATGGATCCGCCCTGATCCAGCTCGAAGAAGGCCTCGCTGCGCGGGATGACGCCATCGTCGTGGTTCCAGGTTGCGCCGACGGTTACGGCGGTATGCGGCCGCAATTTGCAGGTCACCTGCCCGAGGTTGCGTTCCGCGTGACCGCCAAAGCGGTCCCAGTAGGAAACCTCGAAATAGGTAATCAGCTTCGCGTTCCAATCCGTCTTCCAGCCGGTGTTGAATGCCCCGGCGGTATCGGTGTAATTGAACGTGTCGACGTCCGTGCCGACGTGGAATTCCTGGCGAGGCGCCTCGGCAACGGATTGCAGGCCCTCTTTCGCTTCGGCGTCCTGCGGGGCAAGCCGGCGGGCTGCTTCGAACGCCTCGCGGGCTTCCCGCGTTCTTCCCAACTCGCGGAGTGTTCGGCCTTCTTCGAGGAGCACGTCTTCGCGGCGCGGATCCACGGCATGCGCGTGCTGCAAGAGTCCCAGAGCATCCCGGGGATGGCCCTGGCGGCGGAGAATTGCGGCGAGATCGAGCAGCGCATCGGAATCGTCGGGATAGGAAGCGAGCACGCGGCGGAAATCGGCGGCGGCTTCGTCCAGCCGGCCGAGGCGGACCAGCGCGCGACCGTGCCAGCCGACGGCGTCCATGTCCTTCGGGGCCGCGGCCATCCACTGCTTGGTCAGTTCCAGCGCAGCCTGCGCATGGTTGGCGTTGAGCTGCGCGCGAACGCGAGCGCTCCAGTCGTCCTCCTGAGGCAGCGGCGCGGCGTGAAGCGCAGGCGCAGCGATGAGGATGAAGCAGACGAAAGGAACCGGGAGCCGGCGAACTGTCACAAAACGGAACACCCAGGCGCGAGACCTCCTGGGTTGTGTATCGGCATGAAACGCGATTTTCTGGAGTGTCGTGGCGAGAGGGCGTTACCTGTGTGGCCGCGGGGCGCGGGTGGCCGCCGCCTCCAGCAGCGACCTGCCTTCCGCGTGCTCGAGATGAAGGCCGAGCCAATCGGCCACAGTAGGAGCGACGTCCACCTGGCGAGCGCCCTCGATTTTTCCGGGGGCGACGCCGGGCCCGTCGACAATGAGCGACGCATTCATCATTTCGCGGTCGGGAGGAAAACCGTGAATCCCCGGGGTGATCGCCGGGCCAGCGGGTTGGCCCGAGACTCCGCCGACGAGCGCAAAGCCGTCCGCCGCTTCCAGCGCGATGAAGGCAGCGGAATCGCCGCCCAGAGCTGCAATTTCGCTCTGAGAGAGGACGCGGCGGATGCCGCTGCCCGGGTGCGCGGCCAGCGAATCGAACAGCGCACGCACGGCCGCGCCGGTTTCGCGATCGTCGGGGTCGTGGAGATACACATAGGCGGAGCCGCTGGATGCAGCCACGGCGGCGCGCCAGGAGGAGACGCGTCCCTTTTCGTCCACGGTGATAAAACCTTGCTGCCGCAGGAGCACGCCCGGCCGGAGCGAATTTTCGGCCCGGGTGAATCCGTGGTCGGAAACCACCAGGAACAGCGTCTGCGGCCAGATTCCGGCATGACGCGCGGCTTCCCTCACACGCCCGATCTGCGCATCCGCGGTTTCGATGGCGGCGAGAGCCTCCGGGCTCCACGGGCCGTGTTCGTGCTGCTGGTGATCCACGCCGGGCAGATGCAGCAACAGAAGATGGGGCCGGCGGCTCTCGATCGCTTCGATGGCCACGTCGGCAATCGATTCATCCGTGGCCGGCACAACGGCGAACCCGGCTTCGAAGCCGGCGAAACGGCGCGCGGTGGCATCCCACAATCCGGGGGTGGAGATCGCGCGAATCAGCCTGGGCCCGTCGATGCCGCGGCCGCGCCAGAATTCCGGCATCACGGCGTCGCCCTGCGCGCCCAGTGTGGCAGGCCAACTGACCATCGCGGTGCGCAGGCCCGCGGCGCGGGCGAGCTGCCAGAGGGTCGGCACGCGGATTTCCGATTCGTACCAATACCACTCGCCGTCGCGAATCCCCATGGGGTCGAAAACCGCGTTGGTGACAATTCCGTGCACGCGCGGGGATACGCCGGTGACCATGGTGGTGTGCGCGGGATAGGTGACGGCGGGCATCACATCGCGGACGCCGGGACTCCAGGCACCGTGGGCCATCAAATCGCGCAGGGCGGGAATCTTCAGGCCGCGGGCATCGGCCTCCGTGTAACTCGCCGGCATCAGGCCGTCCACGGAAATGACGATGGCGTAGCGGTCCGGCCGGGCCGCGCCTCCGGCAGCCCGGCGCGGCTTGCCAGGAGCATGCAGAGAAGGCGACGCGGCGGCCAGGCCCAGCAGGAACAGCAGCGCGGCGGCGGAGAGAACAGCAGCGCGCGCCAGTTCTCCCCATGCGCCGCGATTGGTTGGAAGCATTGCCAGCCCCTTTGCGGCCAGAATTCGGCGAAACTGGAATCCGACGAACGAACCAGACGGCTGCTGCCTACTGCGCCGCCGGCGATGGCGCCTCCGGTTGCGGTGAGGGCCCGGAAACGCTATCGTGCTGCTGACGGCGAAAGCAGGTCCCGGCAATGGACGAACGGAACTTCTACAACGAAAAAGAAGAGACGAAACAGCTCACGCTCATCTGTCCGCACTGCCGGCAGGAGGGCACCTACCCCATCCGCTGGAAGGTGCGCGCCAAGAAAGACCGGCTGCCGGGCGGCGCGAACAACGAAGACCGCGCCAAGTTCGAGAAGGCGCGAACCTACATGGTTCGTGTGGACGACATGGTGGCCTGCCGAAACCTGCGCTGCCGCAAACGGTTCGAGCTGACCGGACAGACCGTCGTGCTCCTTTAGCTTTCTCGGCGGTTCCTGGCCGCGCTTAAATTTCCGGATACATCTCGAAGAACGCTTCGATCGACTGGCGCAATTGCTTTTCGATTTCGCTCTTGCTCCCTTCGATCAGGTGCATGGTGATCTGCCCGGAGCGCCCGCCCTGGAGCGACACGGGTGCGCTCTTCACCTCGGCAAGCTCGTCCGCGGGGAACAGGCGCATGCCGTAGACCAACGCCAGTTTTGCCATCGTATCGTCTCCCGTCCCGAGCCTACGAAGAAGTGCGGCGCGCGTCAACCCGTGGCTGGCGGGCGGGGCGGCCCGCCCGCAGGATTGACACGGGGCGAGGCGGAGGCTAGCGTAACGCGCGATCATGACCAGGCGCAGGCTCACACTGCGGCTCCTGCCCGAAACGTTTGCCATCTGCAGGCTCGAACCGGGCGCGGCGGTACCCGCCTGGCTGCCGAAGCACGGCTTTACGGCCGCCATCCGGACGGCGGCGGAACTCTCCCTCTATTGCGACGAGGGCGCGGTGCCGCAGGAGGTGCGCGCGGAGCGGGGATGGCGGGCGCTGGAATTCGCGGGCCCGTTCGATTTCAGCGAAACCGGCGTGCTGGCTGCGGTGGCCGGCCCGCTGGCGGAGGCGGGCATCAGCATGTGCGCGCTGGCCAGCTACGGCACCGATTACGTTTTCTTGCGCAACGGCGCGCTGGAAAATGCCGCCGAAATTCTCCAGGCGGCAGGCCATCGCGTGGTGCGAGAGGAATGAGGCTGTGCTCCCGGTGTGCGCCTGGCGCGGGCGCTGCGGAGCATCCCGTCTCTTGCGCGCCGCATCGCAGCAGGAGCGAGGGTTGAAGGGCAGGGAATTCGCCATGGGTGGCGCCGTTGCGACTTGGAAGGAGCCCTATGAGAGGAGCACTGCTGATTTCCTCCGGAGCGCTGGCCGCCAGTCTGATGATGTCCGCCTCGCTGGGAGCGCAGGACGGCCCGCCCGGGTCGGTGCCTCCACCGGCGACCGCGCCGGCCGCGGCATCCGCGCAACCGGCTTCCACGGCGCCGGCGGCGAAATCGCATAGCATCGTGGTGCCTGTGGGGACACACCTTCCGCTGGTGCTCTATAACGGCGTCTCCACGCGCAGCGCAAAGCCGGGCGACCCCATTTACCTCGAGACGCTGTTTCCCATCCTGGTGGACGGCAAGATTGTGATCCCGGCGGGTTCCTACGTGAGCGGCGAGATCACCGAGGCCAAGCGCCCCGGCCGCGTCAAAGGCCGCGGAGAGATCATGCTGCGGCTGACCAGCATGATCCTGCCGAACGGATATCAGGTGAGCCTGCTGGCCACGCCCAACCAAGCCTCAACGGGCGGCGCGGACAGCGTGGACAAAGAAGGAAAGATCAAAGGCGACACGGACAAGACCCGCGACGCGAAGACCATCGGCGAAACTACGGCCGGGGGAGCGGGCGTCGGAGCCATTGCGGGCAGGGGAAAGGGCGCGGGAATCGGGGCCGGCATCGGCGCGGCTGTAGGAGTGGCCGCTGTGCTGCTGACGCGGGGGCCGGAAGTGGAGCTGCCGCGAGGCAGCACGCTGGACGTGGTGCTGGACCGGCCCGTCTATCTGGATTCGGCGCGCGTCCACTTCACCGATCCGGGCCACGCTTCCACGCTGCCCGGCCCGCCGAACCGCGAGCCGGTGCGGAATACTTCGCCGTACTGAACCTCCACTTGCTCAGCGGCCCACCGGTTGTGCGCGACCTGCGAATCGCATGGCGCTGAATCCTTCGACCGGCAGCGCCGTCTTGCCTTCCGTAATCCAATCCGCGAGCGCCTGGGCCGTGGCCGGAGCGAGCAGAATCCCGTTGCGGAAATGTCCGGTGGCGAACCATAGTCCTTCGATATCGGTGGGACCGAGAATAGGGAGATGATCCGGGGTGTCGGGGCGGAAGCCGCACCAGGTTTCCACAATGGGCGCATCGGCCAGTGCGGGAACCATGCGCACTGCGTCTGCCAGCAGGCGGCCGATCCCCGCGGGGGTGACGGCGCGCTCGAAGCCGGCGCGCTCAACGGTGGCGCCGATCAGCAATCGCCCGTCGCTTCGGGGCACGAGATAAGAAGGACCGCGCACGACGCGGCGAAGCGGCATCGTGGCAGGACGCAGAGCCGCCATCTGGCCGCGCGCGGGAATCGTGGGCGCGTAGCGCTCCGCGCCTTGGATTTGCGCGGTGAAACTCCCCGCGGCCAGAACAATGTGGCGCGCCGCGAAGCGTCCCTGGCGTGTTTCCACACCCGCGGCGCGGCCGCCTGCGCCAACGATGCGCAGCACTTCCGCGCCCGCGCGCAACTCCGCGCCTTCGCGCCGCGCCGCCTCTGCCACGGCCGCTGACAGCAGGCGATTGTCCACCGAGCCTTCGTCCGCGAACAGCGCGCCGGCTGCGGCATCCGGCGCGAGCGCGGACTCCATCTGCCGCAGGTCTGCGGCTCTCAGCCGCTGCGGCTCAAATCCCGTGGGGCAAACGGAAGCGAGCCAATGCGCCAGGCGCGCGTCCGCACCTTCGCCGAAAAACACTTCGAGCGCGCCTTCGCGCCGGTATCCCGTCTTCTGGCCGCTCGATTGTTCGACATCGGCGACAAATCCGTCGTAGAGCGCCAGGCTGGCTTTGGCAAACGGCACGAGCGGCAGCGACTCCGCAGACTCCGCAGCGGGAGTGAGCATTCCGGCCGCGGCCCAGGAAGCTTCTTTTCCCGGCTCCTGGCGGTCGAGCAGCAGCACGTGAAGGCGGCGACGGGCCAGTTCGCGCGCGATGGAGCAGCCGATGATGCCCGCGCCGACAACGATTACGTCGTGAAGTTCCACAGCGTGAGTCTAACGTAGGGAAGGGCGAAACTCGAATCCCTGAGGCCTGGGGACGAACATCGTCCCTACAGGCGCCATGAGGGTCAAAGCGAGTTGGCGAGTTCGATGGAGAGGAGCCGAGCTTTTTCCGCGAGGATACTGGCGCGGTTCCAGTCTGGGAGTTCGCCGGCCTCGCGTGCCTGCTCCAGAAAGCTCTGAATTTTTTCGACCAGGTCGTGCTGCGCGTCGGACAACCGGCGGCCGTCGGCTTTGTGCAGATTGGCCTGGGCTTCGGCGACGGCCTTCTGCGTCTTGGCTTTCAGTTGCGCCTCGTCGGCGGGGGAAAGGCGAAGAGTGATCTGCGGAGGCGCGGGTTTGGGCGCGGGCGTTTCCGGTTGTGCGGGTGGAGGCGCAGGTTTTGGTTTGGGTTCCACCGGCTTTGGAACAGGAATGGTGGCGGGAGGAGAGGCCGGGGGCGTTTCTGTGCCGGCTCCGGAGGGTGCAGGCTGGCCCTCGGTACCCGAAGGAGGAGCGGGAGCAGGTTGCGCCGTTTCAGTCGAAGCGGGAGAAGTGACCGGCGGCGCGGCCTGAACCGACTGGCGGTGGCAGCCGGCAGCGGCGGCGCAGGCCAGGGCGAGCAGCGCGACTTGGGCGCTCTTTGTGCTGGGCGACATAGCGTCTCAGCGGGCCAGCGGCAACTCCAGGATAAAGGTGGTGCCGCGGCCCGGCTCGGATTCAAAGTCTATCGAACCGCTGTGAAGCTGCACAATGCGAAAGGCGGTGGCCAGTCCGAGCCCGCTGCCGGAGGGGCGGGTGGTGAAAAACAACTCGAAGATGCGCCGGCGATGTTCGGGCGCGATGCCGTGGCCCGTGTCCGCCACGCGGATTTCCGCCGCATCGGCTTTTCGCCGCAGCGTGACGTCGAGCTGGCCGCCCTGGGGCATGGCCTGGCAGGCGTTCAGCACCAGATTCATGAGCGCCTGCTGCAGGAGCGCGCGATCGACGCGAACGGGAGGCAACGAGTCCTGCTGCGCGATCCCGGCACGGACGCCGGCGCGTTCAATCTGCGGCCGGGCCAGGGCCAGCACCTCGGCCACCAGCTCGGCGAGCGCCGTGTCTTCCAGGTGCAATTCGACGGGCTTGGTGAAATCCAGGAAGCGCTTCACCACGCGGTCCAGCCGGTCGATTTCCGTGTCCAGCACTTTGACGGCGGCGCGAGCGGCGTCGGGGTCGGCGGGGAGGCTCTCGCGCAGATTTTCGAGCCAGAGGCGCATGGAATTGAGCGGATTTTTCACTTCGTGGGCCACGCCCGCGGTCACCCGCGCAAGGGCGGCCATGCGTTCGGAAACTTCCAGCTCGGAATCGAGCCGGTCGAGTGATTCGAGGTCGCGCAGGGTGACCAGCGCGCCCATCTGCGAGCCGCCCCCGGCGATCTCCCGCACGCTGGCGCGCACGCGCTGCGGCCCGCTCCCGCCATTCAGGGCCACCTCCACCTGTTCAACGGCGTGCAGCCGGCCGCCGGTTATCCCGAGCGCCCGGCCCAGCGGCTGGTCCGCGGGGAACAATTGTGCCGCGGTCCGTCCCACGAGCTCCTCCGGCTTGCTACCCAGGAATTTCTCCACCGCGGGCGTGGCCAGCACGGCCTGGCCGGCGGCGGAAAAGACGAGCACGGCGTCATCCATCCCGGCCGTGAAGGCGCTCAGGTTTTCCCGCAGGCCGCTGAAGATGCCGCGAACGTCGCGCAACTGCTGGCCGATTTCGCTGATCTTCGTGCTCACCTGGCCCAGCTCGTCGCCCGAGCGCAGCGGCTGCGCATCGAACTGGCCGCGCGCGATGCGGTCCAGTTGCGCGGTGATCTTCTGCAGCGGGGCCAGCGTGATATTGCTGATCAGAAAGGCCAGCCCGGCGGAGAAAAATACGCCGAACAGGGCGAACCCGGTGGCCGTCCGCAGCGTGGGAGAAATCTCGTTGCGCAGCAGGGCCGAATTCAGCGCCACGCGGATTTCTCCGAACGGCCGGCTGCCCAGGTTGAAGGGCAGGGAAATTTCGTAAATCTGCGACGGCCCGTAGAGCGCGTGGAGCTGCTCGATGAAGTCGGACTGCGCGAGCGACTCCAGCCGGGCGCGCGGGAGCCGCAGGTGCCCGGCCACGTCGGGTTCGCTGGAGACCAGCGCCACGCTGTCGCGGTCCACAATGGAAACTTCGTAGATCGTAGGGGAGTAGCCCACGGCGGCGGCCAGAGCGGCGGCCAGCCGCGGGTCCTTCTGCAGCACGCGGCGCACGAAGGCGTCCACGTCCGGATCCTTTTCCGAGGCGGGGCCCTGGCCGCGAGCGGCGGCGTCATCGAGAGCGTTGCGGGCCTCGTCGAGCACGAGCTGGGCCACGTAATGCGCGCGGTCGTCCAGGTGGCGGAAGGTCTGGCGGACGAGCGCGGCCACCGAGACCAGGGAGACC
>Ga0335077_10001781_pt1 | contig 25630 bp, 17 predicted proteins | sample Lox_Sample_31_FD_207151 | JGI IMG/M metagenome (GOLD analysis project Ga0335077, IMG submission 207151) | Soil microbial communities from Loxahatchee National Wildlife Refuge, Florida, United States - Lox_Sample_3.1 | ecosystem: Environmental > Terrestrial > Soil > Wetlands | place: USA... | reverse complement strand
GTCGCTTCCTCAGGACAAAGAAACGCGAGAAGTATGCCGTCTGGATTGACAACGACGACCTAGATCGCCTCAGAGAATATCAGCAGACGATAGGTGTGCCAGTGTCAGAGAGCGTCAGGTGCGGATTCCGGGCGAAGCCGATCAGCATTCCTGACTGATTGTGATCACGATTCCTGGCTGATTCCGATCAGTATTCCTGCGCGAAAGCGATCACTATTCCTGGGGCAAGCCGATCAGTGATCGGCAGAGACGGGAAGGGTGATCAAGTTGGTCAGGAATTGTCTGTGGAAAAGAGTATGGCGGCACTGGACACCAATGAGGGGGTAGCTTGGGCTCCGAGAGGAGACCAAGGTGCCCAGAAAGCGAGTGTCCATGCGCAAGACCCGCGAAGTTCTGCGGCTGTATTTCGATCTCAAATTGGGGCAGCGGCAGGTAGCCCGCAGCGCCAGCGTCAGCCAGAGCACGGTTCACAATTACCTGGAGCGGTTCACGGCCGCGGGCTTGAGTTGGCCGTTGCCGGCGGAGATGACGGAGGCAGAGCTGGCAGCGGCGCTGTTTCCCGCCGATCCCGGCAAAGGCGCGAGGCGAAAAGCCGAACGACCACTGCCGGACTTCGCTCACATTCACGAGGAGTTGCAGGGGCACAAGCACACTACCCGACAACTGCTGTGGGAGGAGTACCGAGCGGCGCAGCCGGACGGCTACACCTACGGCCGTTTCTGCTATCTGTACCAGCGCTGGAAACAGCAACGCGATGTGGTGCTGCGCCAGGAGCATCGTCCTGGCGAGAAGTTATTTGTCGATTGGGCAGGCACAACCATCCCAATCTACGATCCGCAAACCGGCGAAGTGCGCCAGGCCTCGTTGTTCGTGGCCGTGCTTGGCGCCAGCAACCACACCTACGCGGAAGCCAGCGAAAATCAACAGATGGTCGCCTGGATCGGCGCGCACGTGCGCACCTTCGAGTTCCTGGGCGGCTGCCCGGAACTGGTCGTGCCCGATAACACCAAAACCGGAGTAGCAAAACCGTGCCGCTACGAGCCGGACCTGAATCCCACCTATCAAGAGATGGCCGCGCACTACGGAGTGGGCGTGTTGCCCGCCCGTCCGCGAAAACCGCGCGACAAAGCTAAAGTCGAAGTCGGCGTACAGATCACCGAGCGCTGGATCATCGCGGCGCTGCGCCATCGCAAGTTCTTCTCGCTTGGCGAACTGAATCTGGCAATCCGTGAGCAACTGGACAAACTCAACCGGCGCCCCTTTAAGAAACGCGAAGGTTCACGCCAGAGCTTGTTCCTGGAAACCGAGAAAGCGGCGCTACGGCCACTGCCGGCCGAGCGTTTCGATCTGTCGGTGTGGTCACAAGCTACCGTGAACATCGACTACCACATCCAGTTCGAGCGCAGCTTCTACAGCGTGCCGTATCAACTCACGCGGCAAACCGTGGAAGTGCGCGCCACGCCGACCACCATCGAGATCTTTCACAAGGGACAACGCGTAGCTTCGCACCTACGTGCCCGCAAACCGTACACGCCAGTCACCAATCCCGACCATCGCCCGGCCTCGCACCGGGCGCACCTGGACTGGCCGCCTTCGCGCATGATCCAGTGGGCCCGCACGGTGGGGCCGCGCACTGCCGAAATGGTGGAGCGAATCCTGGAAGCGTTCCCTCATCCTGAAATGGGCTATCGCTCCTGCCTGGGCATCATCCGCTTGGGGCAACGCTATCCGGCAACACGTGTGGAAGCTGCCGCCGAACGCGCCCTGCTCACCGGCGCGGTCAGCTACAAAAGCCTCGATTCCATCCTGCGGCGTCATCTCGATCAACAACCGCTGAACCCGCCTTCGACGCGCCCGCTGCCGGGCCACGACAACATCCGTGGCGCGGCCTACTTCGAGTGAGAGGAGGCCGGCGAACATGTTGCATCAACCCACAATCGAAAAACTTCTGGCCATGCGCATGGAACCCATGGTGGAAACCTGGCGCAGCTTCGAGCAAGACGAAAACGCAGCGCAACTCAGCTTCGAAGAAAAACTGTCGCTGATGGTAGACCGTCTGTGGACCTGGCGGCAGAACCTGGCACTGGAGCGACGGCTGCGTTACGCCAAACTGCGCGGCAACGCTTGCGTCGAGGACATCGATTACCGCGCCTCCCGCGGATTGGATCGCACACTGATGCGTTCTCTGGCCAACGACTCCGGCTGGGTGCAGCGGCACGAAAACGTGTTCATCATCGGCCCCACCGGCGTGGGCAAGAGCTTCTTGGCTTGTGCTCTGGCGCAGAAAGTCTGCCGCGATGGACATCTGGTGCTCTACACCCGCGCCGCGGCGCTGTTCCGCGATCTCGCTCTGGCTCGCGCCGACGGCAGCCTGCGCAATCTGCTGGCTCGTCTCGCTCGCGTGGATGTCCTGATCGTGGACGACTGGGCCATGGCGCCCTTGCAGGAAACCGAGCGGCGCGACTTCTGGGAAATCTGCGAGGAGCGCTATCAAACGCGCTCGACGATCCTGACTTCCCAGGTTCCCGTGGCTCAATGGCACGAACAGATCGGCGACGCTACCATCGCCGACGGGATCCTCGACCGTCTGGTGCACAACGCCCACCGCATCGAACTGCGCGGCGAGTCCCTGCGCAAAACACGCACCAACAAACCGCAAGCCAAATCAGACTCCTGAGTCCCAAGGCTTCTACACGAACTGGGGCAGAGGAAGGGACTCACACGCCGTCCCTTCCTCTGCACTCCTTCCCGCTTGAAACGGGGAAAGACGCAATGCTGGTGAGAAGCAAACAACCGCAAGCCTTCGCTGCGCTTCGGATCGCTCACCGAAAAGCTGGCTTGACCATCCCGATCACTTCCGCCACAATCATCCCGCCAGCGTCGCTGCGCTCCGACCACCTGATCGGAATCCGCAGGAATGCTGATCGCCTTCCCTCAGGAACCCTGATCGACTTCCCAAGAATCCGCAGTTTAAGGGCTGCAGAGTCCTTTGCTCCAGATCGATGTAACCGAGATCGTACTCCATAAAGTTCACCAACCAGATACCGTCGTCGACCTCTTTGATGCCCACCGCTTGACCGGCGAGCGAAGTGCTGAGATTGATTTTCTTTTTGTAGATGCAGATTCTTCCACAGCAGGTGACCAGAGCGGTTCGATCGTGAAAGGGATAGGAAAGTTCTCCGATGCCGTGATAAGGCCGCGTGGAAGGTTTGTAGACGTCGGCGGGGTAGTTCATATCGAGAGCTTCATGAGGACGCTCGTTGTTGAATTCATGAACGAAGGCATCGAACTTGGCTTGTTGCTGGAGGAAGTTCGAACCGGCGGGCCGCGTAGCTTCGATCTTTAAGGTTCGATGCATGCGTTCATGGCGACCGTTCTGTTGAGGATGGCCGGGCTGGATGCGCTCGATGGTGATGCCGAGCCTGAGCCACCAAACGGCCAGGCGACTCAAGTTGAACAGCCCATTGGGTGAGGCGAAGGGGATGCCGTTGTCGGAGCGAATGGCCAGGGGCAAGCCGCGTTCTTTGAAAAGGCGCTCAAAGGCCGTAAACGCGCCCTGTTCCTTGACCGACTCCATGGCTTCGCAAAGCAAGAGATAACGGCTGGCGTGGTCGGAAACGGTAAGGGGGTAGCAATATCTTTTGTCTCCCAGCATGAACTCGCCTTTGTAGTCGGTGCACCACAAAGCATTCGGAGTAAGTCCCTGCGATAAAGGGGTACCTTGGGTTTTTGTGCGAGAGCGTCTTTGCCGAGCAACCAGGCCATGGCGGTCCAGGATGGCGTGGATGGTGCTGCGAGCGGGCATCCGGACATCGTTGGGCAACTTGCGTATCAGGCGATCCCTAAGCTTGCGAGCACCCCAAGTGGGTTTCTCTCGCCGCAGGGTGACAATCATGGCTTCGAGTTGGGCGGGGAGCTTATTGGCGTAGCGGTAGGGTGTTCGCGCCCGGTCGGTTAGCCCTTCGAGTCCGCACTCTTTGTAGCGGTCATAGATTTTGTATCCCGTAACCCGGGAGATGCCGAACTCGCGACACAACGAGGCCATGCTCTCCCCGTCCTTCAGCCGCAATACGAACCGCATGCGTTCTTCCACGATAGACCGTTCCTTCCATGGCATGGACACCTCCGGGAGGGATTAATCCCTCCCGGAGGTGTAAACCATGTCTCCGGAACGTTTTGTAAAGGGGTGATCCGACCGTTCAAAGCAGTTAGGCAGCAGGCCCATTTTCCACATTTTCCAAAACTACAATTTTGTTGCCAGACTTGTTGGGAAACTGGACTTCTGAGATTGCCGCTCGGACCTTGTCAAGCGGGATTTGCCCGGAGTAAAGAGCTGTCATCGCAGCAGAGCTATGACCCATCTGCTGACAAATGACAGCAGGAATCAAACCAGACAATTCCCACCTCTGGTTACAGCCACGACGGAAGGCGTGCGATCCAGCTTTGGGCAAACCGGGCGCCCGCAGAGCCGAGTGCAAGCCATCATGCAGAGCATTGGTTTCGCGCCGCGGAGCGCTGCGCCGGGAACGGAAGATTAAGCCGTTCGGGTCTGGCTGAGGATGCTTTTGCAGGAATTTCTTGAGCGGTCTCAGCCCGTCGCATGTCGGAGAGAGAAACAGTAATGCAAAGTCGCCACAAGGGAGAGCACAAGTCTTCTTCAACAAGTCCCATGCAAGCGAGCGAAGAAATAGAAACAAGCCCGGGCCAAGGCACCACAGAGCCGAGTTTTATTTGCATCGAGAAAAGACTTCAGCTTCTTAGGTTCCTGCGTGTTCTACTCGCTTATTCGCGAATGGAACGTAGAGCGGGATAAATGCGACGGTAGGCCGGATAACACTTCTGCATCTTCGCCTCGTCTGCAGAGTTCGGAGCGATTCGCAAGACGACGCGCACAATCGCGTCGCACGCCTGATCCACGCTACTCCAACATCCTGCCCCAACACCCGCGAGAATCGCGGCGCCATAAGCCGCGCCTTCTTCCGCGGCAAGAATTTCGACGTCCTGGGCATAAACGTCGGCTTGGATTTGGCGCCATAGCGGAGAGCGCGCTCCTCCTCCTCCGAGCCGGATTTGCCGCACCGGGACGCCGATCTGCCCAAAAATCGTGAAAGTGTCTTTCAAGCTGAATGCGACACCTTCGAGAATCGCACGAACCAGATGCGCGCGAGTGTGCGAAGCCGATAAGCCAACAAACGCCGCTCGCGCGTCGGGATCGAGATGCGGCGTGCGTTCGCCCATAAGATACGGAGCCCAAAAGACACCGCCGGAGCCCGCCTCAACGGTTGCGGCCTCTTCCGAAAGAAGATTGTACGCGTTGCCGCCTGTGTTTTCCGCCGATCCGAATTGGTCGCGGAACCACTTAAGAGAAAGTCCCGCCGCCTGAGTCACGCCCATTACATGCCAGCGATTGGGGATCGCATGACAAAACGTGTGCAGGCGGCCCTTGGGGTCGAGGGTGGGCCGATCGGTAGCCGCAAAGACCACGCCAGAAGTACCGATGGTGGCACTCGCAATTCCGGGTTTTGTGATGCCAATGCCGACTGCGCCCGCGGCCTGGTCACCAGCGCCCGCAACGACAGGGGTACCTGGCTTGAGTCCAGTTTCCGATCCGCCCATGCTGCATATCTGGCCGCAAACTTCCTGCGATTCGAAAAGTTTCGGCAGAAACGCTGAATCGATGGAGGTCCCCTGCAGAATTTCGGCAGACCACGCGCGTTTGGCAACATCCAGAAGCAAGGTTCCCGAAGCATCGGCCATGTCGATGGCCATTTCGCCCGTGAGCCGGTAGCGCACATAGTCCTTGGGCAGCATGATTTGGCGCACGCGACCCCAGAGTTTTGGTTCGTGCTCGCGGACCCACAAAAGTTTTGTAAGCGTGAAATTGGTGAGAGGAGGATTGCAGGCTAATTGGATCAGGCGGTCCAAACCGAACTGTTGTATCAGTTGCTCGCACTGCGGCTGGGTGCGCTGATCGCACCAGATCAGGGCGGGACGTATTACGTCATCGAATTGATCCAACAGTACTGCCCCATGCATTTGGCCCGAAAAACCCACGCAAGCGATCGCATCGCCCGAGAGATTCGCGTTCCCCAGTGCGCCGCGGATGGCGATCGCGGCAGCTCGCCACCAGTCGCGAGGGTCCTGTTCGGCCCAACCTGGATGTGGGCTGGCGAAGGCAGTATGCTCTTCGGTAGCGGAGCCCAGAATCTTTCCCGTTTCGTCGACAACGACAGCGCGCGTACCGCCTGTTCCGACGTCGATGCCAATAAATCGGATGTGCCCTCCTCCGCCGAATCCTCAATCCAACTGGACGACGAGCGTGTACGTTAACGTCGGCTTCCCGGCTCCGTTCCGTCGCCCGTTCGTTTCATTTGCTATTTCGCCTTTTTGAAATTTGACTCCTCGATGTCATGATCCGATCGAGACTTTCATGCTTCAGTGTGGCAGGATCACCATTTCGTTTACACCATCCGACCATTCCATTTCCAGTCATCGGTGGATTTTGCTCTTCCCATCCCAAAACGTGGCCTTTATTAAGAGCCAGACAAATAACTTCCTCCCTTCTGAATACCGGTGCATCACTGTATTGGTCAAGGGAGATCATTTACAGATTCGGATGGCTGAACGAGTTCGCGAACTCGTTCAGCTGGCGTCTTTCCGTGGAGTGCGAGATGAGGGCGATCTTCGTTGTATTCGGTTTCCCATCTCTTCAGCTTTCGGGCAAGATCCCTTTTATGTTTGAAATGCCTTCCCTGGTAGAACTCCTGCGAATCCGTTTTATGGCTCCTTTCGACCTTCCCATTCACCTCGGGGCAACCTGGAGGTATGTGTTTATGAGAGATGCGGAGATCGGAAAGATGCCAAGTGAACTGTGGTCCGAACGAAGAGCCGTTATCGGTCTGGATTTTCTGAATCGCGAAGGGGAAATGCTCCTGGACCTCCCGGAGGAAGTCGATCGCAGTCTTGGTGTTGTCGTGGTCGTAGATGCGGAGCACCCGAAATCGGGTCGCTTCGTTAATGGCGGTGAATTGATAAAAACGCTGACGCGCTCTTCCTACACGGGGAACGAACTTCACATCCAGTTGGACAGAGCGGCCCGGGACCTGCAGAGGCGCATCCGGTGGTTTTGGGCCGGGACGATATTTCTTTCGCGACACAGGGCCAACGTGATGACGGTGAAAGATCTTCAGGATAGTCGTCGGCGACACGTAAGCGTGGTAGTGCCGTTGAAGATAGAGGCTGACTCGAACGGCGCCTTAACGACGCTCTTCCCGAATGCGAAGGATCAGCGCCAAATTCTCGGGTGGGATACGAAAGCGGATCTTGTGTGGTTTCCGGGGCAAGTCCCGGAGACCAGCTACCCCGTGCTTCTCATAACGTTCTTTCCAGATGCAATAGAGTGCCCGGGAAACTCCAAAAAACCGGCAGGTCTGGCTGACGTTGCCGCTGATGCGCTGCGCATGCTGCAGCATGCGCAGCCTAGCCTTCACCTTCCTTGCCTGGATCTGTTCGTAGGCTGGATTCTTCATCCCGAACCTCCTGCGGTGGGCTGTGAGAACACCCCACCTGTCCGGGATGTCTATTAGTAGCTACAGGCCGCTTCATGAATCATGCAAATTTTGTTCGCCTAACCCCAGGAGATTTTGGGATGCTGCATTCTCCGTTTAGGGCTGCGAATCGTACCCTGTCCTGAGATCCGCGAGTTCCGAGTTACGCGGGGGGAAACCCCGGTTCAACAGCGCGCATCTGGGTATAAAATCGGATTATTGAGGATTTGCTTAAAGTATCGCCTACTCTCGCCAGGACAGAAAAGTCTAAACAAGCTTGGCGAGCTCTGGGAAGTGAGTGAGGGTCGCATTGTAGCACGCATATGGGACCAGCCCAGCTGGTAGTGAAGAAATCCGGACTGTAGAATTATTACCGTGAACGATAGGAAAAGAGATTCGCGACGGACATTTCGGGCCCAGAGGGCCCGAAGCTTCATTCTTTGCTCAATGAGTTTCGCCTGTCTGTGCCTGGGCGCACTCACGTGCGCTTTTCCCTCTGTGACTCGGGCTCATCAGTCAGCAATGGTTCTGAACACGGAGGGCGGCCTGCCCGCTTTCCCTCTTTATGTGACACTGGCCAGATACCAACTTTCAGATCCGCAATCTCCGGGAAACATCAGCGGAACAATTGTTGATGCGACGGGAGCCTCTGTCGTAGGAGCGCGAGTGACGCTCACATCCAAAGAACACTCCGTTCGTCAGGAAGTTCTGACTGGGGACAACGGAGAGTTCTCCTTCACCAATGTCGCTCCGGGGCAATTCCAGATCACGGTAACCTCCATAGGGTTTGCTGTTGGAACATTTTCGGGAGTGCTGCAACCAGGCCAAAGCTTCAATGTGCCGGAGATTGCGATGGCAGTGGCTTCGCCTGTTACCCAAGTGCAGGTTACTCCTTCGCGCGTCGAGGTGGCGGAAGACGAAATCAAGGAACAAGAGAAGCAGCGCGTGCTCGGATTCGTGCCCAACTTCTATGTCAGCTACATTTCCAATGCGGCGCCCCTCACCTCCAAGCAGAAATTCGAGCTCGCCTGGAAGACGACTTTGGATCCGGTCACCTTTGGCATAACCGCGGCCATCGCGGGTGTTCAACAGTCACAGGATGATTTCAGCGGCTATGGCCAAGGTGCGCAAGGCTACGCAAAGCGTTTTGGTGCATCTTACGCGGACGGTGTCACAAGCACCTTTATCGGCGGCGCCATACTTCCTTCGCTTCTGAAGCAAGATCCACGCTACTTTTATAAGGGAAGCGGCACCAAGCGTTCCCGAGTTCTCTATGCAATTGCCAACGCGTTTATCTGTAAAGGCGACAATGGACACTGGCAGCCGAATTACTCGGGTATTTTGGGAAGTCTGGCTGCTGGCGGCATCTCGAACCTCTACTATCCGCCAAGTGACCGCGAGGGAGCGGAATTGACGTTCGAAAACACGCTGATCGGCATTGGTGCAACTGCCGCTACGAATATCCTTCAGGAATTTGTCATTCGCAAGTTGACGCCGAAAATTGCCAGCCGCAATCCAACTAGTCCCTGAGTGTGAGCCTGAGCTGCAACTCCTCTTTGCCTCTTTTCTTCCTGATTAAGGCCAGACATACTAGCCCCACCGGCAATGGGTGAAAACTACCGTTTCCCGGATCTCCGTGAACTGCTCGCCAAGGCGAACGAAGAGAAGTCCGGCGATCAGCTCGCAGGCATCGGTGCAGCTTCGGAGAGCGAGCGCATCGCTGCCAAAAACGCCCTTGCTGATTTGCCGCTCATAAATCTTCTGCGCCATTTCGTGATCCCTCCGGAAACCGATGAAGTCTCACGCCTGATTCTGGAGTTGCATGACGCTTCGGCTTTCGAGCCACTGCGCAGCATGACCGTTGGAGAATTCCGTGAATTCGTTCTCAACGATCAGACAACGGGAGAGGAACTGAAGGCGCTCCAGTGGGGAGTCACGCCGGAGATGGCCGCGGCCGCAGCGAAACTCATGAGCAACAAGGATCTGGTGCTGGCGGCTGCAAAGATTCGCAATGTCACGCGCTGCCGGAACACGATGGGTGAGCGTGGCGTTCTTGGAATTCGCTTGCAGCCCAATCATCCGTCGGATGATGTCGGTGGCATTCTCTTGGGAGCCCTCGACGGCCTGATGTACGGCTGTGGAGACGCCGTGATCGGCGTGAATCCTGCCGGGGATTCCGTAGAAGCCGTTGCCGCCATCCTAAGAGCACTCAATCGCCTAATCGCGGCGTACGGCATTCCCACGCAAGCGTGCTGCCTCGCGCACATCACGACACAGTTGGCCTGTCTCGAAAGGGATGTGCCCATTGACCTTCTCTTTCAGTCAGTCGCGGGCACCCAGGCGGCGAACGAAAGCTTCGGCATCAATCTTTCCCTACTGCGAGAGGGCCGCGAGCGCGTTCTGGAGCATCACCGCACTCGTAATATTCCTTGGGTGGGCAATAACGTCATGTATTTCGAGACGGGGCAGGGAAGCGCCCTTTCAGCGGAAGCGCATCATGGAGTAGATCAGCTGACGTTGGAAGCTCGAGCTTACGGCGTCGCCCGTGCTTTCGATCCTTTTCTGGTAAACAGTGTCGTGGGTTTTATTGGCCCGGAATATCTCTACGACGAGCGCCAGATCATTCGCGCCGGGCTTGAAGATCACTTCATAGGTAAATTGTTGGGCTTGCCGATGGGTTGCGACGTTTGTTACACGAATCACGCCGTTGCCGATCAGAATTCCGCGGACAACCTCATGCTTCTCCTGGCGGCCGCAGGTTGTAACTACTTCATGGGCGTTCCCGGCTCCGACGATGTCATGCTCAACTATCAATCAACCAGTTTTCATGACGCCTTGGCGGTTCGCAAAATCCTTGGCTTGCGACCGGCGCCGGAATTCCTTGCCTGGCTCGAGCACGCCGGCATTTATCGCGACGGCGCCCCGATGCCATTGGATATCGCCAAGAAACAAAAGCTTTTGCGCGGGCTCGAGCGGGTGTTAACCGCAGCCCTTTCCCCGGCGTGATCTTATAAATGAGGGAAGATCACAATCTTTCCCCACCGGCCTCGTTGCCTGATTTCATCGAGGAGATCAGGAGGCGTACGCCAGCGCGCATTTTTGTGCACCGGGGAACGGCCTACAGTACTCGAATGGAACTGGAGCTTCGTGGAGCGCATGCCTGTGCCGTGGATGCCGTTTGGAGAGATTTTGACTTGGAAAAGGATCTCCCACAGGAGCTAGTCGCCCATTGGAAACTCTTCCAGGTGTCGAGTAGGGCCGAATCGAAGTCCCAATTCCTGCTTCGTCCTGATCTCGGAAGAAGGTTGAGCGAGGACTCGAAATCGCTGGTTGCTCGGAATTGTCCCTCAGCGCCCGACATCCAGATTGTCATCGGCGACGGATTATCCGGAGCCGCAGTTTCGGAACAAATTCCCGCTTTGTTTCCACTTCTGCAGGAGCGAGCCCGCTCACGGGGATGGTCGATTGGGCGATCTTTCGCTGTCCGCTACTGCCGTGTCGGCATCATTAACGATGTCGGCGAACTTCTCGCTCCGCGGGTTCTTGTGTTGCTAATCGGAGAGCGGCCTGGTCTGGCGACCGCGGCAAGTCTCTCCGCCTACATGGCTTACCAGCCACGCTCGGGACACACGGACGCGAATAGAAACCTCGTCTCTAATATTCACGCGCGGGGTGTTGGGGTTGAGGATGCCGCGGACCGCATCACGAATCTCGGCGCGCGGATGATGGCGGCGAGAGGCAGCGGCACATCCCTCAAAGAGGGAACCGAACTCTTGCCGACTTGAGCCGGGTTTCCGGCATGTTCGACTCCGCCGTTCCCTCGGCCTTTATCCGCCTGCAATCGCTCCGATGATCAGGAGAGGTTCTTTCCCGGATGTCACCTCATCGGGCAGTGGCGTTTCGGGCGGCAAATGCGACAGATCCTCCTCGCAGGCAAAGAATCGCAGGAAAGGCCGGCGCTTTTGCGTGACGTGGTCGCGAATCGTGCCACACAGCATTGGGTAACTCGCCTCCAGGGCGTCGAGAACTGACCTCTGCGTCACTTCCCCCTGCACGTTGAGCTGAACTTCTGCTCCAACGTTTGCGAGGGTCCTCAGATGCGCCGGGAGTATGACGCGAATCATCGCAGCGTTTGCACTTCGACCGACAGAACGGCCGGGAGATCGCGAACGATCGGTGCCCACGTGTCACCGGAATCGGCGGACGCATAAACCTGTCCGCCTGTTGTGCCAAAATAGACGCCGCACTTGTCGAGCGAATCCACCGCCATGGCGTCGCGCAATACATTAACGTAGCAATTCTGTTGAGGCAGCCCCTTCGTCAACGGCTCCCATTCGTTTCCGCCGGACCGGCTGCGGTAAACTCGCAGCTTCCCTTCCAGTGGATAATGCTCAGAGTCGCTTTTGATTGGCACAACATAGACCGTGTCCGGCTCATTGGTGTTTACATCAATCGCAAACCCAAAGTCGGTCGGCAAATCTCCGCTCACCTCGTGCCAGGAATCTCCAGCGTCTTCGCTGCGCATCACGTCCCAGTGCTTCTGCATGAACAGAACGCCAGGACGCTTCGGATTCATCGCCACGTGATGCACGCAGTGTCCAACCTCCGCGTTCGGGTCGGGGATGTATTGTGAGTGCAGTCCTTTGTTGATGGGCTTCCAGGAGTTGCCCCCGTCATCTGTGCGGAACGCTCCCGCTGCGGAAATCGCGATGTACATCCTGTTTGCGTTGCTCGGATCCAGAACAACTGTGTGCAAACACATCCCCCCGGCGCCCGGCTGCCAGCGCGGCCCTGTTCCGTGGCCGCGCAAACCAGAGAGCTCGTGCCATGTTTGTCCGCCGTCTATCGAGCGGAATATCGCGGCGTCCTCAATTCCGGCGTAAACCGTATTCGGGTCTCTCAACGAGGGCTCAAGATGCCATACGCGCTTGAATTCCCAAGGATGCTGCGTCCCGTCGTACCACTGATGCGTGGTGAGAGGTTTTCCTGTTTTTTCCGAGGTGTCATACACGAATTTGTTGCTCTCGCCTTTGGGCATTCCTTCTGGCGTGGTGGTCTTCTCCCCCGGCGGTGTTCCGGGTTGGATCCACGTCTTGCCCCCATCATCCGACCGCTGAATGATCTGCCCAAACCAGCCGCTCGTTTGCGAAGCATAGATCCGGTTCGGATCAACCGACGATCCCTTCATATGGTAAATTTCCCACCCCGCAAAGTGCGGTCCGCTAATGTCCCATTTTTCCCGCTTGCCATCCGACGACAAGACGAACGCCCCTTTACGCGTCCCCACCAGCACTCGTACTCCGCTCATCGCATGCTCCTTCTCAGACTTTGCGCCCGCCAAGATCGGCAAAATTCTCCCAATGTACAATTCTATCAATCAAATAATGAAGGTGCTCCGATCCCACCTTCTGAACTGCTATCGACGCGATTTTCCAGCAAGATAGCCTACGCCTTCTTTTCGCAATTGACCATCCAGGGTATCCCGAACTGATCCACCAACATTCCGAAACGGATGGCCCAGAATGTCTCGGCAACGGGCATGGTTATTCTTCCGTTTTCCGCCAGCTCTTGAAAAATACGATCCGCATCTCCAGGGTCATCCACACTTACGCTCATCATGATTCCTTTCGGCTTTTCATACCGGCCCGGAGGTGCGTCCGCACCCATCAACACGGAATCACCCAGGGAAATGCTGGCATGCAGGATTTTGCCCCGCCACTCCGGGGGTACGCTCTCCTTCATCGGGCTGTCTTCATACGTCATCATCATCCCGATCTTGCCGCCCATGCACTGCTCGTAGAATTTGAATGCTGTCGCGCACTGCCCGTCAAACGCCAGATGAGATTGCAATTTCACGGCACTCTCCTTGAGTAAAACTGAAACGGCAGAGGGTCATTCGCGAAGACTATGAACAGATCACTTGCAAAATGCAAGTAAAAATATGTTATTGTAATTGCATGCCAGCCTGGAAGTCCGGTCCTCGGCGCCGTTCGGAATGCCCTCTGAACGCGTCGGTGGAAATGCTGGGCGATCGCTGGTCGCTGCTCATCATTCGCGACATCATGTTGCGCGGATTCCGTTCCTACAATGAGTTTCTCGAATCCTATGAGGGCATCGCCACCAATATCCTGGCGGACCGCCTGCGCATCCTGAAAGCCTCCGGAATCCTCACAGCCAGGCGCGATCCTTTAGACGGACGGAAACAGATTTATGCGTTGACCCGCAAGGGCATAGATCTTGCCCCTGTCCTTACGGAAATGGTGTTGTGGGCCTCGGCGCACGAAAAAACGGGCAATCAGCCGTTGGTCCGGCTGATGCGCAAGGACAAGGCCGGATTCCTTGCCGAAATACGAAAGCGTTGGGAGAAGACTGCAACCCACGAACGACAAATTAAGGCGGGGCGAAAGACCACTGCTGGGCGCCCCCGCTGACGCCAAGGGCAGTTCCTACTTGAGGAGTTCGTTCGCGAAGCGCACCGGCACCGCTAGATTCGAACCCCCAAATCCGCTGAGTATCGCGAAGTTGATTCCGATTACCTTTCCGTCTCGGTTGAAGAGCGGTCCCCCGGATCCGCCCGACGTCGTCGCTGCATCGTATACGAGCTTGTCTTTTAGGATGTCCCCGATGTGCCCCTGCGTCGTCGTCGGCCGTATCAACTTCTCCGCTGCCAACTGCACCATGATCTGGTTTATGTTTTGTGTTCCGCCCGCGATCTTCTCTGCCACGTCCGAGCCTGCCCTGGCGAGGATGCCATCAATGCCTGTGGGATACCCGATGAGCACCACCGGGTCTCCGGTCACGCTCGCACCGCTGCTTCCATCGAGTTGCAAAACCGCCGTATCGGGCGGGGGACTATCGAGTTTAAGCGTGGCAACATCGGCGTCCGTGGACACTCGATCCAATTTGGCTCGGATTCCCACGGTATCCCCCGGAAAGTACGCCTCGTAAAACAGCGCATACGCCGCGGCCCCATGGTCGGTGAGTTGCTTCATGTCTTCGTCTTTCCACCAGGGTTCCGCGACGTGATGGTTGGTAAGCAGCACCCCACTGCGCGTTGCCAGAAAGCCTGTGCCAAAGATGTCCATCTGCAGATGGGGCCCGTCGCCGTCGGTAGTGAGTTGCACCATCCCCTTCTGGTCCACTTGCGGCTTGCCTAGGGAATCAACTGCGATTCTGATCGGTTTGCCCGAACCTTTGTCCAGAAATTCAACCACAACGTGCAGTAGACAAACGCTTGGCCCATACTGACGAACCACCGTCTCGGCGATCCTTCCTTCATTTTCCAGAAGCTTCAGCCGATTCTGTGTTCGCTCGAGCTGTTTTTGAAGTGAATCAGCGTCGGCGCCCTCCGCAGATGCCATTTTCTTGCGTAGATCAACGGATTCGGCCTTCAGCGACTCTCTCGTTGCCGTTGCCGTGCGCGCCTGGGCGTCAATCGAGTTTCTCGCGATCTCCGCTCGTCGGAGCAGATCGCCTTGCTGCCCCAGGCCGTTGTCCAAACGCGCCATCTCCGCGCGCAGTTGCAGCGTGTCGCTGCTGGTGTGCCGCATGGAAATGACCGTGACGAAAGCCGCCAGGACCGCGACCGCTCCAAATACGAAAATTGTCGGAATGAGCCACGCCCGCCGTTTGCCAATATCCTCGCTTAGCGATTCCACTGCAATGTCCGCGTATTTCTCCCTCTGCACCGCGTACTTCAGCATGGTCCGGAGTTCTTCCTGTGGCTGCCGCTCGCGAAACTGCGCCCTGATTCTTGCGGCGAATTCCGTTGCGTCAAAGGGAGAGGAAATCACGTCATTCGCGCCTAAATCCAGCGCCCGGGCCCTTTCCAGCGCGTCCCCGTGCACAATCATCACGATCTTGATGGACGTTGCCGTGTCTGGCCGCGATTTGAGTTGGGTGATCAGACCGCAACAGCTTAGGTCGGACGGAATCGCTTCCGTGATCAGGACCTCCGGCTCCTGCGCAAGAACCTCGTCTACAGTCAATCCGTCTTTGACAACAATCTCGTAGCCTTGTCCGGACAAAGATTCGTTAACCTCTGTCAGGGATTGCGCCGGAAGGTTGAGGATCAGGATTCTCATCGCCTATTTCGATGCCTCAGGCCATGCAATGATACACGGAGAATCTCCAGGCGCAACGCTTCAGGCCAGCAATACCGCTATCACCCTCGGCTGTTCTGCGCATCTCAAAATCCAAGGGATGGATTTCTTGGTTCCCCTTGGATTCACAGCTAAATGTTTCCCGTTCTCCGGTATAATTGGTGGTTATGCTCTCGGTGAATAATGTCTCCATGCAGTACGGCGGACGGGTGCTCTTCGACGATGTCACTTGCTCCTTTATGGCCGGCCGTCGCTATGCCATAACCGGTCCCAACGGCGCCGGTAAGTCCACTCTTATGAAGATATTGACTGGTGAGATCGAGCCCACAAAGGGCAGCGTTTCACGCCCCAAGAAGCTCGGCGTCCTCCGCCAGGATCAATTCGCCTTCGACGACTTTCGCGTTTTGGACACTGTCATCATGGGCAATTCCGCTCTTTGGAAAGCTCTTCAGGAACGGGACGCGCTCTACTCCAAGCCTCACGAAGAACTTACCGATGCGGACGGGATGCGCCTCGGAGAACTCGAAGGAATCGTCGGCGAGGAAGGTGGCTATACCGCCGAGGCCGACGCCGGAATTCTGCTTGACGGCCTCGACATCGATTCGGGTCTCCACGAACGCAAGATGGGCGAACTGCAAGGCGGTCAAAAGGTCCGCGTGCTTCTTGCGCAAGCCCTTTTTGGCAATCCCTCTGCCCTCCTTCTGGACGAGCCCACCAACTATTTGGACCTCGACTCCGTTCACTGGCTGCAAGATTATCTCTGCGCTTACGAAGGTGTGCTGATTGTCATCTCCCACGACCGGCATTTCCTCAACAGTGTCTGCACACACACCGCTGACATCGACTACCAAACCATCATCAATTATGTCGGCGGCTACGACGAGATGGTTGTTGCGAAGACTTCTGTCCGCGCGCGCATTGAAGCGGAAAATGCCCATCGGGAAAAGAAGATCGCCCAGCTCCAGGAATTCATCGCCCGTTTTTCCGCCGGCACGCGATCCGCGCAGGCCACCTCGCGTAAGAAGGAGGTAGAGCGCCTGCAAACTACTGAACTCGCCAAGTCCAACATTCAGCGCCCTTATATCCGCTTCGAGTTGAAAAAGCCTTCCGGCCGCCATCCCCTTGAATTCAAGAGCGTCCGCAAGTCCTATGGAGACCTGAAAGTCATTCAGGGATATTCCGCAAATCTCGATCGCGGCGAAAAGATCGGCCTTCTCGGCCGCAACGGGGCAGGCAAGACTACTCTCCTCAAGTCCCTCATCCGCAATGCTCCCGGTTTCATTGATGATACCGACCGCCACTTCGGCGTGGATGGTGGTACCGTTCGTTGGGGCCATGAGGTTTCCGTCGGGTACTTTGCACAGGAACACGATCTCGGAACCGAATCAAAGATGACGGTGATCGAATGGCTCGGGCAATTCGATCCGCTTGCCGGCCAGCAGGAATTGCGCGGTCTCCTCGGCCAAATGCTCTTCAGCGGTGACGACGTCCACAAACCCATCAGGGCTCTGTCTGGCGGGGAAACCGCCCGCATTCTGTTCTGCCGCCTCATGCTTCAGAAGCCCAACGTTCTCGTCCTCGACGAGCCGACGAATCATCTGGATCTCGAGTCCATCAATGCCTTAAACATCGCGTTACAGAAATACGACGGCACCCTTCTCCTCGTTACGCACGACTACGACCTCCTCGACGAGGTCGCCACGCGCATCTGGCACTTCGATCACGGCCACATCGAGGACTTTAAAGGCCCCTACTCAGACTATCTGATTGACCTGCAGCGGAAAAACACGCTTGCTGCCTCCTCGCGCCGCTAGGAAGTCCCCACTGCCGTCCTACGCCATAGATTCTTCCGCTTTTTGCAACAACACGCGCTCTCTGCGCATGGGCAAGCTTCCCGGATGCCGTTCTTGCAAATAACTCACCAGCTTTTCCCGCACCAGACAACGCAAGTCCCACGCCTTTCCGGAATCGGATGCGCTCATCAGTGCGCGCAATTGCATTGTGTTCTCCGTCAAGTCCGTCACTTGCAGTCCCCATGCCTTCCTGTTCCACAACCCGGTTCCTTGCAACACGCGAAAGAGTTCCTGCCTCACTTCATCGACGGGCACCGTGTAGTCTGCATAAATGATCGCCGATCCCAGCAAGTCCGCGGTTTGTCTCGTCCAATTTTGAAAGGGGTGTTCGATGAAATAGCTCAGAGGCACGATTAGCCGCCGCAAGTCCCAAATGCGCACCACGACGTATGTCGTTTCAATTTCCTCGATCCAGCCCCATTCCCCTTCCACGACCACCGCATCTTCGAGCCGAATCGGCTGCGTGATTGCCACCTGGAGTCCCGCGATCAAGCTGGAAAATGTGCTCTTGGCTGCCATCCCGATCACCAGTCCGGCGATTCCTGCCGACGCCAAAACGCTTGCCCCGATTTCCCGAACTGCGGGGAAGGTCATCAACATTACCGCGATTGTCACGATGGCAATCGCCGCCGTCAGCACCCGCTCAATTACCTGCGTTTGCGTGCGTACTCTGCGCGCCGCAAGGTTGTCCGCCATGTCCATCCGGAATCGCGATTCGATCAAGCCTGTCAGAAACCTTGCCAGGCCCACAAAAAACCAGCCGAGACCTCCAATCACGCCCAATTCCAAAAAATGTATCAGGCCGCTCTGGATCTCCGCAGGAATCCGCGTCAGTGGCAGCACCAATAGCAATCCCACAAGCACTGCCAGCAGACGCGCCGGCTTGCTCACGGCCGTCAAGATCGTGACCATCACTGATGTTTCTCGCCGCTTCGCTAACCTGCTCGCAGTAAAGAAAATCAGGAAATGTCCTGCGTTCATCAGTGCCACCGCTCCGGCCAGCATCCCCGCAGCAACCAACCACAGCTTCGTATCCACCACGAATCCATGCATCGTTTCACACCTCCGTGAAATTTCCTCTTCTAGTTTGCGCCGTCAGGAGTGATAAGAAAACCTACGAATCGAATTCTTTGTGTGCGCGTCGCCTGCAGAGCTGCGCCGCCCCTCGGCCAAGATCATTCCGCCGATCTACGTGGGGAGACCAAATTGTCGCGTTAAAGTCAATTCCGGAGGACAGGGAATTTGCGATTCTATAAAGCTATGCCTGATCTTTGCTTAATCACTGGGCCCATGCGCTCTTTGACTTCTCTCTTGAGTTCGTGCCGTGGACTTCCGCACCACGAATTCCGGCGCCACCGCGATCTCCGGCGTATACCCCTCATTCGCATCGAGCCTTCCCAGCAACGTCTGTGCCGCAATCTGCCCCATCCTTTTCAGCGGCTGCCGCACCGTCGTCAAACCTGGCCTGCAAAGAGTCGCAATCGCAATATCATCGAACCCCACCACCGAAATGTCTTCCGGAACGCGCCATCCCGCTTCCTGAAACGCTCTCATTGCTCCGATTGCTGAAATGTCGTTATAGGCGAACAATGCTGTGAACGGCATCTTCCTCGCCAAAAGTTCTTTACCAAACGGATACCCTAGCTCTGGTGTGGAATCCAACCCTGTTATCTGCACCACTAGTTCCGGTCGAATCCCAATGCCGAGTTCCGTTGCCATTTCACAGATTGCATTCCACCGCACTTCAGAGTCCGAACTCTGCGGCTGCCCCTTCAGAAACGCGATTTCCGTGTGTCCCAATTCCTTCAAATGCCTCAGCCCCAGTTCCGCAGCCTTGCGATGATCCAGGACAATGTTCGTCACATTCTCCACTGCCAAATGCCCAGCGACCGAGACCGTGGGCACTGGAGGCGCCTCGCCCACGGACGTGTCCACCGTGATCAAACCCTCTACACCTCGCGACAGCAACATCTGCGAATAGCTTTGCAGCAAACTCTTGTCGTGCCGGTGCGCGACCGTCAGAAAAAAATAATTCTTTTCGCGGACATATTCTTCGATGCCGCTCACCACCATGGATCCGTACCCGTCTCCAATTTCTTCCAGGATCACTCCGATCGTGTATGTTCGCTGGACACGCAATGACCGTGCGAAGAAATTGGGCCTGTAATTGAGTTCGCGCGCCGCATCCAGAATTCTTTTCCTTGTCCGTTCGGGGATGGACCTCGAAGCCGCGGAATTATTCAGCACCGCCGAGACTGTGCCTGCGGTCAGCCCAACGTGATCCGCCACCGCCTTGAGCGTCACCGCGTTTTCGCTTCTGGTCTTCGTGCGCTTCGAGGTCTTCATCAGGGCTCCTGGACCCACCTTCGAGTGGGACTCCAACCTTCTGCACTGATTTCGGCTTTGGAATCTCGCCCCTGAAAAGCCTCGGTTGCGCCCGGCGAGGCGGTCATTGTAGCCCAGTCTCTTTTCTTGCGTGAGCTTAGGCCCCCGGCCACCCGCAGTCCCGACAATGCCATGTTACCCCCTGCCCTCTCCTTCCCCCCGAAGGTCACAGGTATCGCTAAAGTACTGCTATATAGGACTTTGCGGCCTTTTCCCGTGGCCACCGATATCCCGAATTTTGCCGACGTTCGAAATCTACCTTAGATGCCTTAGAATATCGTTATTTTTCTCTTGACATCCTTCCCGGCTTGTCGCTAAATGCTGTTCCATTAAATCGGTTCTGTGACTAACCTGGGGTAGGTATCGTTACAGTCCCGGTCGTTCCGTTCAACACAACTTGGTTAGCTGAGTGTTCGGTCGGTCATTGCGGTTAGGGGTGCTGTATTCAGTGATTAAGAGACACAATCTGAAACTTGAGGTGTTGCGCATGATGAATCTCTTTCGCAGTTCTGGGAAGAGGGCCAGTGGCTTGAGTTGGCGGCCTGGCTCCCTCTTTTTCCTTTTCGCTATGCTACTTGCTTTTGCTCCGCTCCCTCTATTTGCTCAATATTATTCAGGCACGATCACGGGAACAGTCACGGATCCTTCGGGAGCTGCCGTACCTGGGGCGACCGTTACGGTCATAAACGCGGGAACTAACGCCACCTCTACCACCACCACAAGCGATCTCGGCTTGTATAACTTTGCGCAGTTGCCGGTAGGCAACTATGAAATTCATGTCAAGGCTGGCAACTTTAAGGAATTCGTCGTCAAGGGAGTCGAGGTTCACACCTCCTCTGTTACCCAGGTGAATGCCCAGCTCTCCATGGGCGCGGCCTCGGAAACGATTACCGTCGAAGCCAACGATGTTCAGGTTCAGACTACCTCCGCGGCGGTCGGCGAAGTTGTAGGGGGCACCCAGATCCGCGAACTTCCCTTGAACGGGGAAAATTTCATGGGTTTGGTTACGTTGTCCCCGGGCGTTTCAGCGGCCAATAGCTTTGACTCTATGGACAAAGGGCTAACGGGCGGCGCCGATTTTTCTGTGAACGGCAACCCTTACAACTACAACTTGTTCATGGTGGACGGCGTCAATAACAATGACGTAGGTTCGGGACGCACCATTCTCGTCTATCCCTCGACGGATTCTATCGCCGAATTTAAGATGATTCGAAACTCATACGGACCTGAATACGGACAGGCCACCGGCGCCATCATTAGCATTACCACGCGCTCGGGTGAAAATACCTGGCATGGCGGTGTCTTTTATGCCGGCCGCAATGATAAGCTCGACGCCAACGACTGGTTTTCGAATTTCAACGATACTGGTAAGGCCGAACTTCGCCGCAACGATTGGGGCTACCACGTTGCGGGTCCTATTATCAAAAACAAGCTTTGGTTTTGGTGGAACCAGGAGTGGAACAGGGAAGTGCGCGGTGAATCCGTCACTGCTTGTGTCCCCACTGCCGCGGAGAAGGCGGGCGATTTTAGCGCGGACGTGACTTCTGCACTGAATTACCTCAACACCACACCTGGTGCCACGACGGGCGGAATCGGTAACTACACGACCTGTGGAGCTACCCCTCCCGCCACATTTACCAATACGGGGGGCACTTGGACGGCAACTTCGCTCATTCCCGGAGATAGCGGCAATACCTTTAAGTTCGCCAATCCTGATCCCGCGGGCTTGTTGGTCGCCCAGTGGTACCCCGATCCAAACAAAGCAGGGGCCACGGGCTATGGTGGAGCTGACAATTGGGCCATCTCAGCAAATCAGAGGCCGAGTTGGAGCGAATGGAACATTCGCGCGGACTATGACTTAACCAAGACAAACCGTGTAACTTTCCGATGGACCAACGATTCTTGGGACAGTCCGGCGCCGAACCCCAACCTCTTCTGGGGAGACGCTATATTTCCAACCATAAATTCCGATTGGAGTCAGCCGTCCAAGAGCGTCATGGCCAAGTTGACCACCCAGATCGGAAATTCCATGGTCAACGATTTCGAATTCGGCTTGGGCTATAACGCCATCGTAACCACCGTAAATAGCGCGGGGCTCCCCCTACTCAACCAAATCAACGCGGCGATTCCGACCGCATGGCCAAGTTCCATCAAGTCAGTTCCTGCACTGCCCCAGTTCAACGCAGGCGGTTGGGGTGGGCTTGATCCTTATGGCAGCGGCCAGGAAATGTGGACCATTGCCCCCTATGCCAACCATGAGGACCTGTACGCTCTCCAGGACAACGTTTCTAAAGTTCAAGGAAATCACCTCTGGAAGTTCGGTGTTTATTACAGCACGAACGCCAAAATTGAGAACAACAATGGCGGCGTGGACCAGCCCAGCTTCAATCCCGCCGACAATGGTCTGAATACCTGCCCGGCTGGCAGCCCTGCTGGTTGCGTGGCGGGAGTTCCGACGGGTAACGCCTTGGCTAATATCCTTGTCCCCGGCCAGGAATACATCACCACGGAAAGCAGCATTAACAACAATGCCCAGATCATCTGGCATGACTTCGAATGGTATGTGGGCGATACTTGGAAGTTTCGCAAAAACTTGACCCTGAACTATGGGTTCCGGTGGTCCTTCTTCCGTGAGCCGTACGCACAAAACAACCACCTGACCTCGTTCAGCTTGGCGGATTACAATCCGTCTTTGTCTCCATCGGATGCTTGCAATGGAATCATCATCGTGCCAGGCACCACTCCATGTCAGGATGCCATCACGCAGCTAGCGGCTCTCGGCGTTAGCCTGCCGCTCTCTAACGGCACCCCAGGTCCCAATTCGGCTCTGGTATATAACAATAACCACGCCATTGCTCCTCGATTGGGCATCGCGTGGGACGTGAAGGGTGACGGCAAAACGGCCGTTCGCGTCGGCGTTGGCCAGTTCTTCCAGCGCGAACCCGTTGGTCTTGACGAACAGCGCTCGGGGAATGCCCCATTTGTCATCACCGCGCAGGACATCCGAACCATTGGCACTCCCACGCCACTCAACAGCCCGGCGGTTTCTCCGTGCTGTGCCAAAGATCCGCGAGGGGTCGTGCCGAATAGCTGGCAGTGGAACGTGTCCGTGGAGCGCCAGATTGTCCGCAACATGTCCTTCCAGTTGGGATATGTTGGAAACGTTCTGATCCACGGCACTTCCATGATCGACCTCAACGCCATTCCTGTGAGCGACTGGGCGCAGACTTCTTTCCTCACGGGGACTGCTCTGAATGCGTTTCGTCCTGCTGGCAACTTTGGCACGATTCAGCAATTTGCCCGCAATGGCCATGGCGCTTACCACGCACTCCAGGCCCTTTTCCGCTGGCAGACCAGCAATTTCTCCCAATTCCAGGCCGCTTATACCTGGTCGCACTCGATTGCCAACGTCGAACTGGACAACTCTTCAGGTAGCGTCAATCAAGAGGCGACCACTGACCAGAGCGATGGCAGTCTGGACAAAGGCAACACCAACATCAACCGCCCGCAAATTTTCGTGGCGAACGAAGTGTTCTTCCTCCCCAAATTGGCGGACAAGTCGGCTGCTTTGCGCCAGACTCTCGGCTCTTGGGAGCTGAACAGCATCGTCACGATTTCCACCGGCGCTTCACTGACCGTATTCTCCAACAACGCTGGCGACGCTATCGCCGGGGGAACGATCACTTCCATCATGGGCTCCGGCTTCAACAACAACGTCAGGCCTGACACCACGGGAACAAGCTGTAACGCTGACGAAAACGGCCGGCAGATCCTGAATCCAGCGGCCTTTACCTTCGTTGGGCACGTCATCGGAACTCCCGGTGATGCAGCACGTGGTTATTGCTATGGCCCAACCAACCGGAACGTTGACATGCAGTTGGCCAAGAACTGGGACTTCAAGGAGCACTATCGCGTGAAGTTCTCGATGGACTTCTTCAACCTGTTCAACCATGCCAATTTCTACAGCATTCCAGGTACGAACTTCAATGCTGGTGGCCTCCAGTGCGGTACGACCGCTTGCAGCCCCACAAACAATGTCATCACCGGACAGAATGCTGGCCAAAACGGAAGCTTCGGCCAGGCCGGTTCGGTCCATCCTGGTCGTGAAATTCAGTACAGTCTGAAGTTCACTTTCTAACGCGCGCTCCCTCAAGCGTTCGTTACACCCCAACGGCGGGGCTTGAATCTTCAAGCCCCGCCGTCTATCTTTGAGGTGCGTCGTTCCAATCTTAGTTTTTCAATCGGCGGGCTCGTGCCACCTCTAGCTCTTTTCTTTTGGGACAAGACGGTGTCGTTCCGGAAGACGCGGCTCTTGTTCATTTTCGGTGCGTCGCTAGTCCTCGCTCTTACTCTTCCTGGCCAGATTTCTCAGTCTCCGGCAGGGCGTCCATCCTCGGGCACCTCCTCTAATCAAGCGGAAGTCCAGGTCGCCTTGGAACAGCGTCTTCAGAACGCCCGTGCAGCAGATCTTTCCGGCGATCCGGGCCGAATCCGGAAAGCCAACGAACAGGTCATCGCCTTCGCCCTGCGCCAGATGGGGCAGCTCAGGCTCTTGGAATCTGCCTATTCCCAAGCGGCCGAGCTCTATCGCCGATCCCTTGATTTCGAGGATATCCCGGATACCCGCGTGGACCTTGGTATCGCCCTGGTCGGCGCGGAACAGCCGGACGACGCCATCGCCGAAGTGCGCTCGGTTCTTCCCCATCGTCCGGATGATGTCCGGTCCCTCACCGTCCTTGGCAGGGCGTTGTTGCTCAAGAAGGATTTTCGTCAGGCTGCGTCGCCCCTCGCGCGTGTTGCCACGCTCACTCCTAGCGTTGAAACGCTCTACACATTGGCTACCTGTCTCCTTGCTTCCCATGACCCTGCGGACAAGACCCGCGCTGCCCAAGCCTTTGAGCAGATGATTCATCTCGCAGGCGACTCGGGTTCTCTCCATGTCATGTTCGGCAGAGCCTATCGCGATGCCAGCGACTTGCCGGCCGCCATTCGCGAGTTCCAGCGCGCAGTCGCCATTGATCCAAAGACGCCCCATGCCCATTACTTTCTCGGTCTCGCTCAGTTGGCAGCAAATGAATGGTCCCCTACTCCCGAAGTGCATCAGGAATTTGCCAAAGAGCTTCAGCTCGAACCGCGCGATTATTTGGCCAACTACATGACTGGCTTTATTGATTCCTCGGAACGCAAATATGCCGATGCGCAACCCTATCTTCAACGCGCCTCCCAAATAAACCCGGACGCTCCGGAGCCCTGGCTCTATCTTGGCTTGAATGCCTACGCCTTGGGCCAGCCGAAGCCAGCGGAAGTCGCACTCCGCAAAGCCATCCTCCTGACCGGATCGGACGAATCCCGCAATAATTACCAGATTCGGCGCGCTTATATTGATCTCGGCCGTGTCCTCATTGCGTCGGGTCGTTCCGCGGAAGGTGAAAAGTGCCTCGCCAAAGCCCGTGAGCTCCAAAACAAGGTCTTTGAAACAAGTCAGCAGGAAATTGGCGCGCACCTGTTGGAAGGCGGAGCGGGAGCCGCCGCAGTCGTCCTTCCTCTCGGCCCCGACGCGGAAAAAGAAGCAGTCCCTTTGGTCGCCGCGTTTGCCGATCCCTTTACCCACGTGGAGGCTTCCACCCTCGCTCAATCCAATCTGACGGAGAGTCAGAAGCACGCTGCCCAGGTTCAGGAGAAAACGCTTCGATCCGTTCTCGCTCTCAGCTTCAATGACCTTGCAACCTCTGAAGCCGTCGCA
>Ga0335077_10001780_pt1 | contig 25639 bp, 34 predicted proteins | sample Lox_Sample_31_FD_207151 | JGI IMG/M metagenome (GOLD analysis project Ga0335077, IMG submission 207151) | Soil microbial communities from Loxahatchee National Wildlife Refuge, Florida, United States - Lox_Sample_3.1 | ecosystem: Environmental > Terrestrial > Soil > Wetlands | place: USA... | reverse complement strand
TGGTGATGCCTGGGGACAACGTGGCGATCACGGTGACGTTGATTGTGCCCATCGCGATGGAGGAGGGGCTGCGCTTCGCCATTCGCGAGGGCGGGCGCACCGTGGGCGCCGGCGTGGTGTCCAAGATACTCGAATGAAAGAGCAGGGGCGGGCGAGTGAGGGTTCCGTGACGGTGAACTCGTTCGCACACCGCCTTGCTCGCAGATCGACTGGAGCTTAAAGCATGGCCATGCAGAGCCAAAAGATCCGAATCCGGCTGAAGGCGTTCGACTACCGCCTCATCGATCAGTCGGCGCTGGAGATCGTAGAGACCGCCAAGCGTACCGGGGCGGTGGTGAAGGGGCCGATCCCCCTGCCGACACGGATCGAGCGGTTCGACGTGCTGCGCTCGCCGCACGTGAACAAGACCTCGCGCGACCAGTTCGAGATCCGGACGCATCTGCGCTTGATGGACATCATCGATCCGACCGACAAGACGGTGGACGCGTTGATGAAGCTCGATCTGCCCGCCGGTGTGGACGTGGAGATCAAGTTATAGGAACGCGACGGGCAATCGAAGCTCGCATCTCGAAGAGGCTACAGGAATGACCCTAGGACTCGTGGGCCGCAAGGTCGGCATGACTCGACTGTTTACCGATGACGGTGATGCCGTTGCGGTCACCGTCGTGGACGTGTCGGACAACCGGGTGACTCAAATCAAGACGCCGCTGACCGACGGTTACTCTGCGGTTCAGGTGGCCTTCGGCACGCGGCGCGCGAGCCGCATTACGAAGCCTATGGCCGGCCACTTCGCGAAGGCCGGGGTGCAAGCCGGCTCGATTCTCAAGGAGTTCCGTGTGACCGAGGCGGAGGCGGCGGCGCTCGCGCCCGGCTCGACCATCGGTGTGGACATCTTCAAAGTCGGGCAGAAGGTGGACGTGAGCGGTACCACGCTGGGGAAGGGGTTTGCCGGCGTCATCAAACGGCACAACTTCTCCTCCAACCGCGCGAGCCATGGCAACTCCGTGTCTCACAACAAGCCCGGGTCGACCGGACAGAACCAGAGCCCGAGCAAGGTCTTTCCGGGCAAGCGCATGCCCGGCCACTTGGGCAGCGTGCGCGACACCGCCCAGAATCTGAAGATCCTGAGCATCGATACCGCGCGCCAACTGCTCATGATCCAGGGCTCGCTGCCTGGGTCCAAGGGCGGGAATGTGGTGGTCTCCCCAACCGTCAGAGTGAGGGCCTAATGGACCTGCCGGTGATCGATGACAGCGGTCGGCCGACGGCGAAGCTGGCCGCTTCGGATGCGCTGTTCGGGCGCAAGTTCAACCCCGCGCTGGTGCATCAGTTGGTGGCGGCGTACATGGCGAACGCGAGGCTCGGGACTCGCGCGCAGAAAGCGCGTGGCGAAGTCAACAAGTCGCACAAGAAGCCTTGGCGCCAGAAGGGGACCGGGCGCGCTCGCGCGGGCATGGCCTCGAGCCCGTTGTGGCGCGGAGGCGGAAAGATCTTCCCCAGCAGCCCGGAGGAGAACTTCGCCCACAAGGTCAATCGCAAGGCCTACCGCGCCGGGTTGAGCTCGATCCTGTCTCAGTTGGCCCGCGAGGGCAGACTGTCGGTGGTCGAGAGCTTCGCGGTGGAGCAGCCGAAGACGAAGCTGCTGGCGCAGAAGCTTCAGAACATGGGGTTGTCGAGCGTGCTCGTGATCACCGACGCGGCGAGCGAGAACCTCATGCTGTCGTCCCGCAACCTGCCGAACGTGTTGGTGATCGAGCCGAAGAACGCCGACCCGGTGAACTTGCTCAAGTTCGAGCGGACGCTGCTCACCAAGGGTGCGGTGGCGAAGATCGAGGAGATGCTGACATGACGGCGGTCACGTTTGCGCCGGAGCGCCTGATGCAGGTGCTGATCGCGCCCCAGGTCTCGGAGAAGAGTACCTTCCTGGGGGAGAAGAACAATCAGGTCATCTTCCGCGTCCAGGTCGACGCCACGAAGCCCGAGATCAAGGCCGCGGTGGAGTTGATGTTCAAGGTCCAGGTAACCCACGTCGAAACCTCGAACGTGAAGGGCAAGCAGAAGCGCTTCGGACGCTACATCGGGCGCCGCCGGAACTGGAAGAAGGCGTTCGTTTCGCTCAAGCCGGGACAGGAACTCAACTTCGCCGCCGGCGAGACCAAGTAAGCGGGAGCATCGCATGCCTCTGATCAAAGTCAAACCGACCTCTCCCGGGCGACGCTCCGTGATCAAGGTCGTCACCCCCGAGCTGCACAAGGGCAGGCCGCACGCCGCGCTCACCGAAAAGAAGGCGAAGCGCGCGGGGCGCAACAACCAAGGTCATGTGACGACCCGGCATCAGGGCGGAGGTCACAAGCAGCATTACCGCATCATCGATTTCGCGCGCGGCAAGGATGGGATCGGGGCCAAGGTCGAACGCCTGGAATACGACCCCAACCGCAGCGCGCATCTCGCCTTGCTCTGCTATGCCGATGGGGAACGCAGGTACATCATCGCTCCGAAGGGGCTCAGCGCCGGGCAAACGGTGCAGAGCGGCCCCGCTGCGCCGATCCGCGTGGGCAACACGCTTCCTCTGCGCAATGTTCCCGTGGGAACCACCGTTCACTGCGTGGAGATGCAGCCGGGGAAAGGTGCGCAACTCGCGCGTGCCGCGGGAACGTCCGTGCAGCTGCTGGCGCGCGAGGGCAGCTATGCGCAACTGCGCCTGCGTTCGGGCGAGATCCGCAGGGTGCATCTGGACTGCCGGGCCACCATCGGTGAGGTCGGCAACGAGGAGCATAACCTGGAGTCGATCGGCAAGGCCGGGCGCCAGCGCTGGCGCGGGATCCGTCCCACCGTGCGCGGCGTGGCCATGAATCCGGTCGACCATCCGCACGGCGGCGGCGAGGGCAAGACCGGCACCAAGCGCGATCCGGTCACGCCCTGGGGTCAGTTGACCAAGGGCTACAAGACGCGCAAGAACAAGCGCACGCGGAGCATGATCGTGCGCACCCGCCACCGCGCGTGACAGCGACTCGAGGGATAGAGTATGACGCGTTCGATCAAGAAAGGGCCGTTCGCCGACCATCACCTGGTCGCCAAGGTGGAGCGGGCCAAAGCCGTCAACGACAAGCGCCCGATCAAAACCTGGTCCCGGCGCTCCACCATCTTGCCGGACTTCGTCGGGCTCACCATCGCGGTCCACAACGGCAAGCAGCACATTCCGGTGTACGTCACCGAGAACATGGTCGGACACAAGCTGGGTGAGTTCGCCATGACACGCACGTTCAAGGGTCACCCGGCGGACAAGAAGGTGGCCCCGGTGCCGGCCGCCAAGAAGTAAGGGGGCGAGCAGTGGAAACCAAGGCCGTGTTGCGAGGTGTGCGTCTGTCGGCCCAAAAAGGCCGCCTGGTCGCCGACCAGGTGCGCGGGCTGCCGGTAGACAAGGCGCTCAACGTGCTGACCTTTAGCCCACAGAAGGCCGCCGGCATCATCCGCAAGGTGCTGGAGTCAGCGATTGCCAACGCCGAGCACAACGATGGCGCTGACGTGGACGAGCTCAAGGTGAAGCACATCTACGTCGAACGTGCCACGTTCCTGCGCCGCTTTCGAGCGAGCGCCAAGGGGCGCGCGTCGAAAATCATCAAGCCGACCTGTCACATCTTCGTGACGGTAGGCGACTGAAGGAAGAGCACATGGGTCAGAAGATCAACCCCGTCGGATTCCGGTTGGCGGTGCTACGCAACTGGAGCTCTCGTTGGTATGCGAACAGCCGGAACTTCCCCGCGATGCTCAATGAAGACATCGAGGTGCGGGATTTCCTCAAGAAGAAGCTGTCTCACGCCGCGGTGAGCCGAGTGGTCATCGAGCGCCCCGCAAAGAATGCCAGGATCACGATCCACAGCGCGCGGCCCGGGGTGGTCATCGGCAAGAAGGGCGAGGATATCGAGTCGCTGCGCGGCCAACTGCAAAAGCTGATGGGTGTGCCGGTGCACGTCAACATCGAAGAGGTGCGCAAGCCCGAGGTCGACGCTCAGTTGATCGCCGACAGCATCGCGGCGCAGCTGGAAAAGCGCATCATGTTCCGCCGCGCGATGAAGCGCGCGATCACCAACGCGATGCGGCTCGGGGCACAGGGCATCAAGATCATGAGCGCGGGGCGCTTGAACGGGATCGAGATCGCGCGCACGGAGTGGTACAGAGAGGGGCGCGTCCCGCTGCACACGCTGCGCGCCGACATCGATTACGGGTTCGCCGAGGCCAAGACGACCTACGGCGTGATCGGAATCAAGGTCTGGGTGTTCAAGGGCGAAGTTCTGGGCAAGGGCGAGCAGCCCGCTGTGCCGCCACCGCCCGCCGAGGCCGAGAAGAAGCCGCGCAGGGCAGGAGCCAAGCATGCTGCAGCCAGCTAGAACGAAGTACCGCAAATACCAGAAGGGCCGCAACAAGGGCATCGCCACGCGCGGCACCAAGGTGAGCTTCGGGGAGTGGGGCCTGAAGGCGACCGGCCGGGGCCGGCTCACCGCGCGCCAGATCGAGGCGGCGCGCCGCGCCATGACCCGTCACATCAAGCGCGGGGGGCGGATCTGGATCCGCATCTTTCCGGACAAGCCTGTGTCGCAGAAGCCCGCCGAGGTGCGCATGGGCAACGGCAAGGGCAACCCCGAGTTCTTTGTCGCCGAGATCCATCCCGGGAACGTGCTCTACGAGATGGACGGCGTGGACGAGCCGCTTGCGCGCGAGGCGTTCAAACTCGCCGCGGCCAAGCTGCCTATCCGCACCACTTTTGTCTCCCGTCAACTGGGGTAAGCGATGAACGCGAAGGAGTTGCGGGCGAAGAGCCCGACGGAGCTCAAGGAGGAGCTCGGTGCGCTGCTCAAGGCGCATTTCAGCCTGCGTATGCAGAAAGCAACACAACAGCTCACCAATACGAGCGAACTGGCCAAGACACGCCGCGCCATCGCGCGAGTGCGTACGATCCTGGCGCAGAAAGCGAGCCAAGCATGAGCCAAGAAGCCCAATCCGCGATGCGCCGGAGGCTGACCGGCCGGGTCGTGAGCGACAAGATGGACAAGACCGTGACCGTGCTGGTGGAGCGCCGCGTCCAGCACCCGCTGTACGGAAAGTTTGTCGGCCGGTCCAAGAAGTACCACGCCCACGACGAGAACAATCAATACCACCCGGGGGACATGGTCCTCATCGAGGAGTGCCGCCCCTTGTCGAGAACCAAAGCGTGGCGCGTGGTGAAGCTGGTGGAGACCGCGAAGGACGAATAGCGGCGGCGATGCCTTGCGCGGAGGCGGCGGCAGACTTAGAATACACGGCTTTTTTGAGCCCGCCTTCCGGGCCGGCTGAGCGCGCGGGTGTTGGCTTCCCAGCGGCTTGGCATCGGTTGGTGCCGTCCCCAGACGGGGTCCAAGACTGGCCGCCGATTTTAGCCCCAAGCTGGACGCCAGCGCGAGGGCGGCGGAGCAAGTTGGAGAACGAGATGATTCAGATGCAGACGATGTTGGACGTGGCCGACAACACCGGTGCGCGTTCGGTCATGTGCATCAAGGTGCTTGGAGGATCCAAGCGGCGCTACGCCGGGATCGGGGACGTCATCAAGGTGAGCGTGAAGGACGCGGCTCCCCGCGGGCGCGTCAAGAAGGGCGAGATCTACAACGCCGTAGTGGTGCGCACCACCCGCGGAGTGCGGCGCCAGGACGGGTCGCTGCTGAAGTTCGACAGCAACGCCGCGGTGTTGCTGACAGCCAAGCTCGAGCCGATCGGCACCCGCATCTTCGGTCCGGTGACGCGCGAGCTGAGGACCGAGCGATTCATGAAGATCGTGTCGCTCGCACCGGAAGTGCTGTGACGCCCGGCGAGCGGAGGGCAGGCTGCCATGCGTAAGATCAAGAAGGGTGACGAGGTGATCGTCATCGCGGGCAAGGACAAGGGTAAGCGGGGCGCGATCCTGCGGGTCGTCGACGCCGAGCATGTGGTGGTGGAAGGCGTGAACGTGGTGAAGAAGCACCAGCGGCCCAACCCCCGCGGCGCCGGCGGGATCATCGACAAGGAGATGCCGCTGCACCGGTCCAACGTGGCGATGTACAACCCGGTCACGCGCAAGGCCGATCGCGTGAAGATCAAAGAGCTCAACGACCGGCGGCGAGTGCGCGTGTTCAAGTCCAACGGCGAAATGATCGACGTTTGAGGGCCGAGCTCATGGCGCGTTTGCAGGAGCACTATCGAGGTGTGGTGGTCAACGACTTGATCAAGAAATTCGGCTACAAGTCCGTGATGGAGGTGCCGCGGCTGCGCAAGATCGTCCTGAACATGGGCGTGGGCGAAGCGGTGGGCGACAAGAAGATCATGGATAACGCGGTCGGGGACCTCACCAAGATCTCCGGCCAGAAGCCCGTGGTGACTCTGGCGCGCACGTCGATCGCGACGTTCAAGATCCGCAAAGGCTACCCGGTTGGCTGCACGGTCACGCTGCGCGGCAAGCGCATGTACGAATTCCTCGACCGGTTGATCTCCATCGCGATTCCGCGTATCCGCGACTTTCGCGGCGTATCCGCTCGCTCCTTCGACGGCCGCGGCAACTTCAACATGGGGGTCAAGGAGCAGATCATCTTCCCGGAGATCGAGTACGACAAGATCGATGCGCTCCGGGGGCTGAACATCACGATCGCCACCAGCGCGAAGACCGACGACGAAGCGAAGGCGCTGCTCACGGCGTTCAACTTCCCGTTCCGAAACTGAAGGCTCTCACATGGCCAAGCTGGCACTCATCAACCGCGAGAAGAAGCGGCGCGAGACCGTCAAGAAGTACTCCGCCAAGCGGGCGGAGCTGATCTCCTTCATCGAGAACCCGAAGGTCTCGGATGAAGACCGTTATGCCGCGCGCCTCAAGCTGCAACAGCTACCGCGCAACGCGAGCCCCGTCCGGCTGCGCAACCGATGTGCCCTGACCGGCCGCCCGCGGGGGGTGTTCCGCAAGTTCGGGCTGGCCCGCAACAAGCTCCGCGACATCGCGATGCGCGGCGAGATCCCCGGTGTCACCAAGGCGAGCTGGTAGCAGGAGAGATTCATGAGCATGAGCGACCCGATCGCGGACATGTTGACCCGCATCCGCAACGCGCAGGCGGCAGAACGCACCTACGTTGCCATGCCGTCGAGCAAGCTCAAGGCGGCGATCGCCAACGTGCTGAAGGACGAAGGCTATATCGAAGACTTCAAGGTGACCGCGCAGGGCCCGAAGACAACGCTGGAGATCGGGCTGAAATACTACGCGGGACGCCCCGTGATCGAAAAGATCGAGCGGGTCAGCCGCCCCGGGCTGCGGATCTACAAGGGCAGCAAAGACATCCCGCAGGTGATGAACGGTTTGGGGATCGCCATCGTCTCGACCTCGCGGGGCGTGATGACCGACCGCAAGGCGAGGGCGAACGGTGTCGGTGGCGAGGTCCTTTGCATCGTGGCCTGATGCGACGCTCAGTGCTGCTTTCCGCCCGCTCAACTGGAACGACAAGATGTCTAGAATCGGAAGACTACCCATCACCGTCCCGTCCGGTGTAGACGTGGCGGTGGGCGCTACCGAGGTCGCGGTCAAGGGTCCGCTCGGCACGCTGAAGCAACCGATGAGCGCGGCCGTCAAGGTCCGCCGCGACGGCGACAAGGTGCTGCTGGAGGCTTCGAACGCATCGAATCAGGCGGATGCCATGACCGGCACGCTGCGCGCGCTGCTGGCGAATATGGTGCAGGGCGTGACCAAGGGCTTCGAGAAGAAGCTCACGCTCACCGGCGTCGGATACCGCGCCCAGGCCCAGGGCGACAAGCTCAATCTCAGCCTCGGGTTCTCACACCCCGTGGTGCACCAGATGCCGAAGGGCGTGAAGGTCGAGACGCCGACACAGACCGAAATCGTGGTCAAAGGCATCGACAAGCAGCAGGTCGGCCAGGTGGCGGCCGAGATCCGCGCGTATCGCCCTCCGGAGCCGTACAAGGGCAAAGGCGTGCGCTATGCGGATGAGGTGGTGATCCTCAAGGAAACGAAGAAGAAGTAAGGCTGGCGGCGAAAGGCGATCGGGTGAAGGCATGATTGACAAGAGACAGGCTCGGCTGCGCCGGGCCCGGCAGACGCGCCTGAGAATCGGACAGCAGCGGGCAGTGCGCCTAACCGTGCACCGGTCCAATTTTCACATCTACGCCCAGGTGATCGACGCGAGCGGATCGAGGGTGCTGGTGAGCGCGTCCACGCAGGATAAGGATCTGCGCTCGCAGATCGCCAACGGCGGCAATCGCAAGGCGGCCGTGCTGGTCGGCAAGCGTCTCGCCGAGAAGGCGCGGGAGCAGGGAATCGAGTCGGTTGCATTCGATCGCTCGGGTTACAAATACCACGGCCGCGTGAAGGCCCTGGCCGAGGCCGCGCGCGAAGCCGGCCTCAAGTTCTAAGGAAGCGCTCATGGCAAGAGCACCTGTGACGGAAGAGCGCAGCGACGGGTTGCGCGAGAAGATGGTCGCGGTCAACCGCGTGACGAAGGTCGTCAAAGGCGGCCGCGTGCTCGGCTTCGCCGCGCTCACCGTGGTCGGCGACGGCGATGGCGGGATCGGCATGGGCAAGGGGAAGGCGCGCGAAGTCCCGGTGGCGGTGCAGAAGGCGATGGAGGAAGCGCGCCGCAGGATGGTGAAGATCGGCCTCAAGAACGGCACCCTGCATCACGCGGTGACCGGTACGCACGGGGCCGCCAAGGTGCTGATTCAGCCCGCATCCGATGGCACGGGGATCATCGCTGGCGGTCCGATGCGTGCGGTGTTCGAGGTCATGGGGGTGCAGAACGTGCTGGCGAAGTGCTTCGGCTCGACCAATCCCTATAACGTCGTGCGCGCCACGCTCAACGCCCTCAACTCCATGCACACTCCGTCCGAGGTGGCGGCCAAGCGTGGCAAGAGCGTGGCAGAAATCACGGAGCAGTGATATGGCGGAGAACCAGCCAGCCAGGACCATCCGGGTCACGCTCGTGCGCAGCCTGATCAATACGCGCGCGAGCCATCGAGCGACCGTGCGAGGCCTCGGCTTGCGCCGCCTCAACCATACCGTCGAGGTGGAGGACACCCCGGCGGTGCGCGGCATGATCGGCAAGGTCGGCTACCTACTCAGGGTCGAGGACTGAATGCGCCTCAACACGCTTAAACCGGCGCTAGGCGCCAAGCACGCGCGCAAGCGCCTGGGCCGCGGCATCGGCAGCGGCCACGGCAAGACGGCAGGACGCGGACACAAGGGACAGAAGGCGCGCTCCGGCGGCTATCACAAGGTCGGCTTCGAGGGCGGGCAGATGCCGCTGCAGCGGCGTTTGCCCAAGCGCGGCTTCACATCCCTGACCAAGGGATCGATCGCCGAGGTGCGCCTGTCGCAGCTGAATCGGATCGAGGCAGACTTGATCGACCTGGGAAGCTTGAAGGAGGCCGGCGTCGTGCCGCGTTCCGCGCGCGGCGCGAAGGTCATCCTGGCAGGCAAGATCGAGCGTGCGGTGAAGCTGAAGGGCGTGCCGGCGACCAAGGGCGCACGCGCTGCCATTGAGGCGGCCGGCGGGGCCCTGATCGAGGCGTAGGCGAAAACGTGGCCAACGAGCGTTCATCCAGCGGCGCGGGGCGCTTCGCCGATCTGAAGCGCCGGCTGCTGTTCCTGCTCGGTGCGCTGATCGTGTACCGCATCGGCGCCCACATCCCGGTGCCGGGGATCGACCCGAAGCAGCTCGCCGACTTTTTCACCCGGCAGCAGGGCGGGATCCTGGACATGTTCAGCATGTTCTCGGGCGGGGCGTTCTCGCGCTTCACGATCTTCGCGCTGGGAATCATGCCGTACATCTCCTCTTCCATCATCATGCAGCTCATGACCGTGGTATCGCCCACGCTCGAGGCGCTCAAGAAGGAGGGGGAAGCGGGCCGTCGCAAGATCACGCAGTACACGCGCTACGGCACGCTCATCCTGGCCGGCATCCAGGCCTTCGGCATCGCGATCGCGTTCGAGCACCAGCAAGGAGTCGTGGTGGAGCCGGGGCTGATGTTCCGGTTTACCACAGTGGTTACTCTAGTGACGGGGACGATGTTCCTGATGTGGCTGGGCGAGCAGATCACCGAACGGGGCATCGGCAACGGCATCTCGCTCATCATCTTCGCCGGGATTGCGGCGGGGATGCCGCGGGCGATCGGCGGCACGCTGGAGCTGGTGCGCACTGGGGCCTTCACCATTCTGCTGGTGCTAGTGCTGTTTGCCGGCGCGATCGTGGTGACCGGGTTGGTGGTGTTCGTCGAGAGCGGGCAACGGCGCATCCCGGTCCACTATGCCAAGCGTCAGATCGGACGCAAGGTGTACGGCGGCCAGAGCTCGTTCTTGCCGCTGAAGCTGAACATGTCGGGAGTGATCCCGCCGATCTTCGCCTCCAGCATCATCCTGTTCCCGGCGACCGCAGCCGGCTGGTTTGGCACCAGTGAGAGCCTCTACTGGCTGCGGGATATCGCCGCCATGCTGCATCCGGGGCAGTTGCTGTACGTTGTGCTGTACGCCTCGGCCATCGTGTTCTTCTGCTACTTCTACACCGCGCTGGTGTTCAACCCCAAGGAGACGGCGGAGAACCTGAAGAAGTCGGGTGCTTTCGTGCCGGGCATCCGGCCCGGCGAGCAGACCGCGAAGTACGTCGAGAAGATCATCTTGCGATTGACCTTGATCGGCGCCATCTATGTGACTCTGGTGTGCCTGCTGCCCGAGTTCCTGATCGTGAAATGGAACGTGCCGTTCTATTTCGGCGGCACTTCGCTGCTGATCATCGTGGTGGTGACGATGGACTTCATGGCGCAGGTGAAGGCCTACATCATGTCTCACCAGTACGAGAGCCTGCTCAAGAAGGCGAGCTTCAAGGGCGGCGTGTTCCCGACGAGGTGAGCGCAGACGCATGGCGAAGGAAGAAACGATTCAGATGCAGGGGGAGATCTTGGAAACCCTGCCGAACGCGACCTTCCGAGTCAAGCTGGAGAATGGACACGTGGTACTGGGGCACATATCCGGGAAGATGCGCATGCACTACATTCGCATTCTCCCGGGCGATAAGGTGACGGTGGAGCTGACGCCCTACGACTTGACGCGCGGGCGCATCATCTTCCGCGCCAAATGACAGCGGAGCAACCCATGAAAGTACAGGCATCGGTCAAGAAGCTGTGTCGCAACTGCAAGATCGTGCGCCGCAACCGCGTGGTGCGGGTGATCTGCTCCGACCCGCGCCACAAGCAGCGTCAAGGCTAGCGCCGCGATCGAATCGACCCGTCACGCAGAGGAAAGCGTATGGCCCGTATCGCCGGAGTCAACATCCCGAACCACCAGCATGCGGAGATCGCGTTGACCGCGATCTATGGCATCGGACGCCGCACGGCACGCCTGATCTGCGCTGCCGCCGGCGTCAACATCTCGACCAAGATCAAGGAGCTGTCCGACAGCGAGATGGACCGCCTCCGCGAGCAGGTGAGCAAGCTCACCGTGGAGGGCGATCTGCGCCGCGAAGTGTCGATGAACATCAAGCGGCTGATGGACTTGGGCTGCTACCGTGGCGTGCGACATCGGCGCGGCCTGCCGGTCCGCGGCCAGCGCACGCGCACCAACGCGCGCACGCGCAAGGGGCCGCGCAAGCAGGCGGTCAAGGCCGGCGGCGGCACCCCGACGAAGTAATCGGCGAACAGGGCTCACCATACATGGCAAAGGCTACCACTAGGGTTCGCAAGAAGGTCAAGAAGAATGTGGCGGAGGGCATCGCCCACATCCACGCGTCGTTCAACAACACGATCGTGACGATCACCGACCGCCAGGGCAACGCGCTCGCCTGGGCGACCTCCGGCAGCTCCGGCTTCAAAGGCTCACGCAAGAGCACTCCGTTCGCAGCGCAGGTCGCGGCCGAGGCCGCCGGCCGCCAGGCGCAGGAGTGCGGGGTCAAGAATCTGGAGGTGCGCATCAAGGGTCCGGGCCCGGGTCGCGAGTCCGCGGTGCGTGCGCTCAATGCCGTGGGGTTCAAGATCACCAGCATCTCCGACGTGACGCCGGTCCCGCACAACGGCTGTCGCCCGCCGAAGAAGCGCCGCATCTGAGGAGGGACGTTTCACTATGGCGAGAAATCTCGATGCGAAGTGCCGCCAGTGCCGGCGGGAAGGCGAGAAGCTGTTTCTGAAGGGCGAGAAGTGCTTCACCGACAAGTGCCCGGTGGAGCGGCGCAGCTATGCGCCCGGCCAGCATGGGCAGAAGCAGACGCGCCTGTCCGGCTATGCCATCCAACTGCGCGAGAAGCAGAAGGTGCGGCGCATCTACGGTGTGTTGGAGCGGCAGTTCCGCAAGACCTACGCCGAGGCGGATCAGCGCAAAGGCATCACTGGCGACAACCTGCTGCAGCTTCTGGAGAGCCGGCTCGATACGGTCGCCTATCGGATGGGGTTCGGCGCCTCGCGGTCGGAGGCGCGCCAGCTGGTGCGTCACAACGCGCTTCTGGTCAACGGCAAGCGCGTGAACATCCCCTCGTTCCGGCTGCGTCAAGGGGACATCGTGCAAGTGACCGACAAGGCCAAGGCGCAGCTTCGGATCAAGGCGGCGGTGGACGCCGCCGAGCAGCGGGGGTTCCCGGAGTGGCTCGAGGTCGACGCGAAGGCGATGAAGGGCGTGTTCAAGGCGCTGCCGCAGCGCTCGGATCTGCCCGCGACCATCAACGAGTCGCTGGTTGTGGAGCTGTATTCGAAGTAAGCCGAGGCGATGAGGGCGCGCGTGCGCACCCCACCGCCAACGACGACGGCTTCAGACAGTTCGGCAGCCGCGAACGCTTTGTTTCTGTAGAGGCGCAACGCTATGCAAAGCAGTAGTCTTCTCAAACCGCGCATCATCGACGTGCAGAACCTCGGGCCGTTCCATGCGAAGGTCATCATGGAACCGTTCGAGCGCGGGTACGGCCACACGCTGGGGAACGCCCTGCGCCGTATTCTGCTCTCCTCCATGCCGGGCTACGCTCCGACGGAGGTGAAGATCAGCGGCGTGCTGCACGAGTATTCGGCCATCGACGGGGTGCAGGAGGACGTGGTCGACCTCCTGCTCAACCTCAAGGGGATCGTGCTCAAGCTCCACAACCGCCAGGAGGCCACGCTCACCCTGCGCAAGCAGGGAGAAAGTGTGGTGACCGCGGGCGACATCGAGGCGACGCACGACGTGGAGATCATCAACCCGCGACACGTCATCGCGCATCTGGCCTCCGGCGGCAAGCTGGATATGCAGATCCGGGTCGAGCAGGGGCGCGGCTATATCCCCGCCACCGCACGCGCCGATGCGAAAGACGGACGCGCCATCGGCAGCATCCTGCTGGATGCTTCTTTCAGCCCGGTCAAGCGCGTGAGCTATTCGGTGGAGTCGGCGCGCGTGGAGCAGCGCACCGATCTGGACAAGCTGATCATGGACGTGGAGACCAACGGCGTCATGGAGCCCGAAGAGGCGATCCGCTATGCCGCCCGCGTGCTGATGGACCAGCTCACCACGTTCGCGGATCTGAAGGGCACTCCGATTCAGATGGAGCAGCCGAAGACGCCGCAGGTCGATCCCATTCTCCTCAGGCCGGTGGATGATCTGGAACTCACCGTGCGCTCCGCCAATTGCCTCAAGGCGGAAAACATCTACTACATCGGCGACCTGATCCAGCGCACCGAAACCGAGCTGCTGAAGACGCCGAACCTGGGGCGCAAGTCGCTCAACGAGATCAAGGAGGTGCTGGCCTCGCGCGGGCTCACCCTGGGCATGAAGCTGGAGAACTGGCCGCCGGCCGGTCTGGAGAAGGAGCGGGTCTGATGCGTCACCGCCTGGGACTGAGAAAGCTGAACCGCACGAGCAGCCATCGCTCCGCGATGCTGCGGAACATGACCAACTCGCTGCTGCGCTACGAGCTCATCAAGACCACGCTACCCAAGGCCAAGGAGCTGCGTCGGGTGGCCGAACCCATCATCACGTTGGGTAAAACGCCGAGCTTGTCCAACCGGCGGCTGGCGTTCAACCGGCTGCGCGATCGGGAGACGGTGTCCAAGCTGTTCGGAGAGCTCGGCCCCCGCTATGCCAAACGCAACGGGGGGTACCTGCGGATCCTCAAATTCGGCTTCCGCCCCGGTGACAATGCTCCGATGGCGCTGGTCGAGCTGATGGATCGTCCCGAAGGCGCCAGTGAAGCCACAGCTGCGCGCGGTAAGAAGGCCTAATCGGAGCATTGTGACTCCCGCGAGCGGGCTACGTCACGCCGCTCCTCCTAAGCAGCTCCCGACACAGCGCGGAGCTGGCGCTTCGCCAGCAGGGCAGGGATGTCCTGCGCAATCACAGGACGGCTGAACAAGAATCCCTGCACCAGGTCGCAGCCGTGCTGCTGCAGGAAAGCGAGCTGCTCGGCCGTCTCTACGCCTTCCGCCACCACCGACAGCTTAAGGCTATGCGCCATGGCGATGATCGCCTTGGCGATGGCCGCGTCCTCACTGTCCCGCGGCAGATCCTTCACGAACGAACGGTCGATCTTGAGCGTGTCGAGAGGAAAGCGCTTCAGGTAGGAGAGCGACGAGTATCCGGTGCCGAAGTCGTCGATCGCCAGCCTCACGCCCATATCCTTCAGCTCGAACAGCGTCTTCAGCGTCGCATCCACGCTCTGCATCAACATGCTCTCGGTGAGCTCGACCTCCAGCCACCTCGGCTCGAGCCCACTGTCCCTGAGCGCCTTCTCCACCGAATCGGCCAAGCCTCCCTGGCGGAAGTGCGAACTGGCGATGTTCACCGCCACGTGCACCGGCGCGAGGCCGCCCCGCTGCCAGGTCATGTTCTGGGTGCATGCGTTGCGCAGGATCCAGTCGCCGATCGGGATGATGAGGCCGGTCTCCTCCGCCAATGGGATGAACTGGCTCGGAGGCACCAGGCCCAGCTCGGGATGCTGCCAGCGGATGAGTGCTTCGAGGCCGATGATCTGGCCGGTCGCCATGTGCAGCTTGGGCTGATAATGGAGTAGCAACTCGCCGCGGTCCAGGGCCCGGCGCAACTGCGACTCCATGGCGAGCTTCTCCAGCGCCGTGGCGTTCATCGCGCGGCTGTAGAACTGGTAGTTGTCTCGACCCTGGTCCTTCGCGAAGTGCATGGCGGCGCTCGCGTTCTTGATCAGCGAGTCCGCGTCCTCGCCGTCCAGAGGATAGAGCGCCAATCCGATACTGGCGGAGACGAACACCTCCCGACCGGCGGCGCGGAACGGCTTACGCAGCTCATCGAGCAGCCGGCGCGCGACCTTGGCGGCGTCGTGGTAATGGGTGAGATCGGTGATCAATAAGCTGAACTCGTCGCCGTCCAGACGCGCGACCGCAGCCAGCTGGTCTGTGTCTCCACGGGCCACCGTGTCCTCCCGGCGGACCACGTCCGCCAGGCGCTTCGCCACTGAGATCAGCAGCTCATTGCCTGCCGTGTAGCCGAGCGTATCGTTGAAGCGCTTGAACTGGTCCAGGTCCAGCGACACGGCCGCCAGCTGGCGGTTGTGCCGGCGACATTGGGCCAGGCAATGCTCCAGCCGCTCGACGAAGAACTGGCGGTTCGGAAGCCCGGTGACTCCGTCATAGTAGGCGAGGTAGCGGATGCGCGCCTCCGCCTCTTTGAGCTCCGTGACGTCCTGAATCGTTCCGCTCACCTGCTGCAAGGTGCCGTCGGCGTCGAAGCTGCCCTCCGCTTGGAGCTGGACATGGCGGATGGCGCCGTCCGGCTGCACGATGCGCACTGCCCGGCCAAATGCCTGACCATTGCCGAGCAGATCGCGCAGTGCCTGCCGGGCCTGTTCCCGGTCTTCCGGATGCACGGATCCGAGCAATTGATCGCAGCCCGGCTGTAACGGCTGACCGTCGAGCCCCAGAATGTGATAGGTCTGCGCCGACCAGTATGTCTCGTTGCGCGCGAGGTTCCACTCCCAGCTGCCGAGGCGGGCGATTCTCTGCGCGCTTTCCAGGCTTGCCTGATGCTTTGCGTTGTCGCGGAACGCTTGGCTCGCCCGCAGGATGTAGCGCACGCGGTGGCCGAGCACCCCCCAGTTGATCGGCTTGCTGACGAAGTCTGTTGCGCCAACCTCGTAGGCGCGATTGATCGAGTCCATGTCGTCGAGGCCGGTGAGCATCAGCACCGGCACGAGCGCGGCGCGGTCCTGCTGGCGCAGGCGCTCGCAGACTTCGAACCCGTCCATTCCGGGCATCATCACGTCGAGCAGGACGATGTCCGGCTGCACCTCGCCGAACTTGCGTAGGGCTTTGGCCCCGTCGTTGGCCTCGTGACAGGCGAGCCCGACGCGCTCCAGCGCTTGCCGAATGAGCAGGCGCATCATGGCGTCGTCATCGACGACGAGCGCGACGGGCACTCGATGCAGCGCTGGGGTCGTCATCGCGTTGTCTCCAGCGCCCGCTCGAGTGCGGTCCGCACACGCGCATACTCTGCGTCCAGCTGCTCCATCGACGTCGGATCCAGGGTGAAGGCGCCGCTGCGGGCGGCGGTCTCGAGCCGTTTGCACAGGTCGGCCAAGCGCGTCGCGCCCACGATGCCGCTGCTCGATTTCAAGGTGTGGGCGGCGGTGCGGACCACCTCGGCGTGACCTTGTGCCAGCCCACAGCGCAGCGTGCTCAACAGCTCGGGCGTCGATTCGAGATACACGCGAATGATTTGATCGAGGAAATCCGGCGTTCCTTGGCCGGCCAACTCGCGGATGGCATCCAGCGCCTTGGACTCGATGGCCGGATCAACTGAGGGATACCGCTCGCCGTCGCTCTTGCCGTCCACCGCCCGGGCGGTCAGCCAATGCCCCAGCTTGGCTGCTAGCGCGTCCCGATCGAACGGCCTCGGCAGGACGTCGTCCACGCCGGCCGCCCGGCAGGCTTCGAGATCGCCTTCGCACTCGTCGGCGATCAACGCGATGATCGGTACCGCGGGGTTCGCGCACGCGGTCCCGTCACGTGGCCGCAACTCCGCGGGCGCCGCGTCTGCGCCGGGGAGCCGCCAGTCCAGCAAGATCAGATCGCAGGATGCGTCCGCCAGGGTTTGGAGCGCTTGCGCGCAGTCCGTTGCCACGACCGTCCGGAAACCGAGCTGTTCGAGCATCCTGCGGGTGTCCGCCGCATGGCTGCCCTCTACCAGCAGCACGCATGCCGTGAACTGCGGGTACGGTTGTGTCAGGTCGGGCCAGGCCTCCGAGGGGCTCATGGGCTCCAATCCCCTTATTCTGGTAACGCGCAGACCCTGGCCGGGGCGCTACGCGTGCCCCGGAGGTCGGGGTAGGTCTCAAGCGGCATAGGCAAACTTGAACGAACAGCCGGTTCTCGGACGGCCATCAAGTGCAGGTTGGCCCTGACTTGCGCGCGCTCCGACCAACGAACCGAATTCACCGGTTTGAATCCGTTTCCGGCGCGGCTTCCTGGTCTCGTCCCGGCTCTGCCGTCGCGACGCAGAACCGGCGGATGATGGTCTGAACCGACAAGCACGCGGATTAGTGTTTGTTAACCAGGCTGTTATCGGCGTTCACCGGGAGAAATTGAGACGCCGTAAGCGGCTGTTCGGCGTGGAAGTGCGTCGGGATGTGGCGTTACGCCGGGTGGGTGCCCGAGACGACCCGGCGAGACTACAACTGGTCCCGGCCCCGGGGATGCGCCGCGTACGCGACCGGCGGCCACGGGGAGCGACGGTCAGGCTGCGGCCGCAGCCGGGAGTGTGCCCGTCTTGTCGGGAGCCAATGTCGCTCTGAGCGCTCGGCCCGTATGGCTGGATGGATGGGCCGCGACGCGCTCCGGGGGACCCTGCACGACGATTTCCCCGCCGGCGTCTCCTCCCTCGGGGCCGAGGTCCACGATCCAATCGGCGGTCTTGATCACGTCCAGGTTATGCTCGATGACCACGACCGTGTTGCCGTGGTCGCGCAAGCGCCGAAGCACGCTCAGCAGCAGCTCGATGTCATGGAAGTGTAGTCCAGTGGTCGGCTCGTCGAGTAGGTAGAGCGTGCGGCCCGTGTCACGCTTGGACAGCTCCAGGGCGAGCTTGACGCGCTGCGCCTCCCCACCCGATAGCGTCGTGGCCGGCTGCCCCAGCTTTACATAGCCTAGCCCTACGTCGCGTAGCGTTTGCAACTTGCGCTCGATCGCGGGGATGGCGTCGAAGAAGCCGTGCGCCTGCTCCACGGTCATCTCCAGGACCTCGTGGATATTGCGGCCCTTGTAGCGGACCTCGAGCGTCTCGCGGTTGTAGCGGTGACCGTGGCATACCTCGCACGGCACATATACGTCGGGCAGGAAGTGCATCTCAACCTTGAGCACGCCGTCTCCTTGGCATGCCTCGCAGCGCCCGCCCTTCACGTTGAACGAGAAGCGTCCCGGCCCATAGCCTCGCTCCCGCGCTAGCGGCACCCCGGCGAAGAGCTCGCGCAGCGGTGTGAACAGCCCGGTGTAAGTGGCCGGGTTAGAGCGCGGCGTGCGCCCGATCGGGCTCTGATCGACGTTTACCGCCTTGTCGAGGTGCTCGAGACCGATGATTTCGTCATGGGGCCCGGGGTCGGCTTGGCCGCCGTACAGATGGCGCGCCACGGCCAAGTACAGCGTGTCGTTGATGAGCGTCGACTTGCCCGATCCCGACACTCCAGTCACGCAGACGAACAAGCCGAGCGGCAACTCGATCGTCACGTTCTTCAGATTATTGCCTCGTGCACCGACGAGCCGGACCATCTGTTCCGGCTGCGGCACGGCACGCACCGCCGGCGCGGGGATCGCGCGTTTCCCGGCGAGATACTGGCCGGTGAGGGAATTGGGGTCACGCGCCACCTCCTGCGGCGAACCCGCCGAGACCACTTGGCCTCCGTGCTCGCCCGCGCCGGGGCCCATGTCCACTACGAAGTCGGCGGTCTCGATCGCGGCGCGGTCGTGCTCCACCACGATGACGGTGTTGCCGATGTCGCGGAGGTTGCGCAGCGTCGCGAGCAGCCGGTCGTTGTCGCGCTGATGCAGGCCGATGGAAGGCTCGTCCAGCACGTACATCACGCCGGTGAGGCCCGAGCCGATCTGCGTGGCGAGCCGAATGCGCTGCGCCTCGCCGCCGGACAGCGTCTGCGCGGAGCGCTCCAGGGTCAGGTAGTCGAGGCCGACGTCATTGAGGAACTGCACGCGGCTCACGATCTCGCCCGCGATCTTCCGCGCCACGGCCTGCTTGGCCCCAGAGACATCGAGGACGCTCAAGAAGTCCTGTACAGCCCGCAGCGGCATGCGGCTCACCGCCGAGATGGTCTGTCCGCCTATGAATACGAAGCGCGCCTCGCGTCGCAGGCGAGTGCCCTCGCACTCGGGGCAGGTCATCGTGTTCAGATACTTCGCGAGCTCTTCGCGCACTACGGGAGAGTCCGTCTCCCGATAGCGGCGTTCCAGGTTCGGGATCACCCCTTCGAAGGCGTGCTCCCGCTGCTGGGTGCGGCCGCGCTCCCCCGCGTAGGCGAAGCGAATCTTCTCGCGCCCGGAGCCGTACAGGATCGCGTCGCGCACCTGGCTCGGCAGATCCTCGAACGGCGCCTCGAGGTCGAATCCATAGTGCGCGGCGAGGCTTTCCAGCATGCGGAAGAAGAGCTGGTTGCGCCGGTCCCAGCCGCGGATCGCACCGGAGGCGAGCGACAGGTTGGGGAAGCCGACGATGCGCTTGGGATCGAAGAAGCTCACGCTGCCCAGACCGTCGCAGCGCGGGCAGGCGCCCATGGGGTTGTTGAACGAGAACAGCCTGGGCTCCATCTCGGGCAACGAGTAGCCGCATAGCGGGCAGGCGAAGCGCGCCGAGAACAGGTGCTCGTTGCCGCCATCCATCTCGACGGCGAGCGCGCGTCCGTCCGAGTGGCGTAGCGCCGTCTCGAACGATTCTGCCAGGCGCTGCCTGACGTCGGGACGCACCTTGAGTCGATCCACCACCACCTCGACCGTGTGCTTCTTGGTCTTGGCGAGCTTGGGCAGGTCGTCGATGTCGTGCACCGTGCCGTCGATGCGCACGCGCACGAACCCTTGGGCGCGCAGGTCCTCGAACAGGTCGTGCTGCTCGCCCTTGCGCCCAACGATCAGCGGCGCCAGGATCACCACCCGGGTGTCCTGCGGCAGCTGCATCACGTGGTCCACCATCTGCGACACGCTCTGCGTCTGCAGGCGGATGTTGTGGTCGGGGCAATAGGGATCCCCCACGCGCGCAAACAGCAGCCGCAGGTAATCCTGGATCTCGGTGACGGTGCCGACCGTGGAGCGTGGGTTATGGCTCGTGGCCTTCTGCTCGATCGCGACGGCCGGTGATAGCCCCTCGATCAAGTCAACGTCGGGCTTCTCCATGAGCTGCAAGAATTGGCGTGCGTAGGTGGACAAGGATTCCACGTAGCGCCGCTGGCCTTCCGCATACAGGGTGTCGAACGCAAGCGAGGACTTGCCCGATCCGGACAGGCCAGTGATCACGGTCAGGCGCTGCCGCGGCAGGTCGACGTCGATGTTCTTGAGATTGTGGGTGCGTGCGCCGCGCACGCGGATGAAGTCCATTGGAACGCGAGTCCTAACGATCGGCGAAGGGCTGCGGAGCGAGGCAACCTGATACTATACTGCCCGCCGGCTCTGTTTCCCAACCCGCCTGTTTCGCCTCTCCAATCGCATGTCCAGACCGGGCTCGATGACCCCCGCCGAGTTGCGCGCAAGTTTCGGACTCGCCGCGATTTTCGGGCTGCGTATGGTCGGCATGTTCATCATCCTTCCCGTCTTCGCGCTGTACGCCGAGCAGCTGCGTGGTGGACGCGACCACACCCTGATTGGGCTTGCGCTCGGGGCGTACGGCCTGACTCAGGCCTTGCTGCAGATTCCGGTCGGCGCGGTCTCGGACCGCTGGGGGCGCAAGCGCACGATCTATCTGGGACTCACGCTGTTCGCTGCGGGAAGCTTCGTGGCCGCCTTTGCGCAAGACATCTACATGGTGATCGTCGGACGCGTTATCCAGGGCTCGGGGGCGATCTCGGCGGCGGTCATCGCGCTGGCGGCCGATTTGACGCGCGACGAGCAACGAACCAAGTCGATGGCCATCATCGGCGTCACGATCGGGGCCGCGTTCGGGCTGTCCATCGTGGCGGGACCGCTGCTCACTCATGTTCTCGGCGTGCCGGGAGTGTTCGGGCTCACCGGAGTCCTGGCGCTCGCGGCCATGGGCGTTGTGCGCTGGGTCGTTCCCAACGCTGCACACGCCATCGCCACGAGCTCCAGAGCTCAACCGCTGCTGAGGCTGCTGCACGCGGGCGGCTTGGCGCGCCTGAACTTCGGCATCTTCGTGCTGCACGCGGTGTTGATGGCATTATTCGTGGTGGTTCCCTTCCAGTTGCGCTCCGCTGGGTTGGCCGCCGGCAGCCACTGGAAGGTGTATCTGGCGGTGATGGTCGGCTCCATTCTGCTGATGCTGCCGCTCATGGTGCTCGCCGAGCGCCGCGGTTGGCAGAAGCTGGTTTTCGTGGCGGCCGTGGGGGTGCTGTTCACCGGGCAACTCGGGCTCGCTGCATGCAGCGCGACGGTCCTCGGGATTACGGGTTCGCTGCTGGTGTTCTTTGCGGGGCTCAATCTGCTGGAGGCCATGCTTCCGTCGCTGGTGTCGCGTGCGGCCCCGGCAGGCAGCAAGGGTGCGGCTGTCGGCATATACAGCAGCATTCAGTTTTTGGGGAGCTTCGCGGGCGCCGCGCTGGGCGGGGCCATTTCGCAGCATCTCGGTCCACTCTGGGTGTTCGGCGCCTGCGCCGCGCTCACGCTGGTCTGGATCGGGGTCGCCGCTGGGATGGAGGGCCCTCAGCCGACGGGGACGAGGACCTATCCCATTCCTCCACTCGACGCCAAGCGGGCAGCCGGGTTGTCGCGTAAGCTGGCGGGTGTGACGGGCGTGCGCGAGGCCTTGGTGATGGCCGGCGAGGGTGTGGCGTACCTCACCGTGGAACCCGCGCGGTTCGATGAACAAAATGTACTCGAGTTGATTGCAGGGGAGACCTGATATGGCATCGGTCAACAAAGTGATCCTGATCGGCAACCTGGGGCGGGATCCCGAGGTGCGCTATCTACCCAGCGGCGACGCCGTGGCCACACTGAACGTGGCGACTACGGAAAAATGGAAGGACAAAAACGGGGAACAGCAGGAGCAGACCGAATGGCATCGGGTCTCCTTCTTCGGACGCCAGGCCGAGATCTGCGGCGAGTACCTGCGCAAAGGTAGCCAGATCTACATCGAGGGGCGGCTACAGACGCGCAAGTGGACCGACAAAGAGGGCAAAGAGCGCTACACGACCGAGATCCGCGGCGATCGCATGCAGATGCTTGGCGGCCGCGGCGCAGGCGGCGGCCCCGAGCCGTCACTGCGCGAGCCGGACATCGCGCCGGCAGAGCCCGCGCCGAAGGCGGCAGCGGCAACCAGCAAAGCCGCCAGCTTCGAGGACATGGACGACGATATTCCGTTCTGACTTCGCCCCGCGTGCGCCGAAATCCCGTTGCGCGCTCGCGGTTTCTGGCTCGCGCCGGTTATGGCAGTATGCGCGGTGAAGGGCCTCGCCAACAGTGAACGCTTGGCCAAAGGTACGACACGGCGGCGCGCCGGTTCGCCGCCGTGTGAGACGCCCCGCGCAGGCCTAACGGTGCGCTCGTCCCATGACTGGACGGGAGCGATAGCGTGGCATGCCGTTTTCCGAATCCACCTCCCATGACGCTTCGCAACGTTAGCCTCGACGACAAATACACGCTGCAGGACGGCCGCATCTTCATCACCGGGACCCAGGCGCTGGTTCGGCTTCCGATGCTGCAGCACCTGCGGGACAAGGCCGCCGGCTTCAACACGGCGGGCTACATCTCCGGCTACCGCGGCTCGCCGCTGGGCGGGTACGACCAGCAGCTCTGGGCGGCGAAGACCCTGCTCGAGCAGCACCAGATCGTGTTCCAGGCGGGAGTGAACGAGGATCTTGCCGCCACGGCCTGTTGGGGCACGCAGCAGACCAAGTTCCACGGGGAAAACAAGTACGACGGCGTCTTCGCGATCTGGTACGGCAAAGGCCCGGGGGTCGATCGCACCGGAGATGCTTTCCGCCACGGCAATCTGGCCGGCACGGATCCTCGGGGCGGGGTGTTGGTGCTGATGGGCGACGATCACACCTGCGAGTCCTCCACCACCGCGCACCAGAGCGAGTTCGCGTTGGTGGACGCCATGATCCCGATCTTGAATCCGGCGGGAGTTCAGGAGCTGCTCGACTACGGCCTCTACGGCTGGGCACTCTCCCGCTACTGCGGCTGCTGGGTCGGGCTGAAGTGCATGAAGGATACGATCGACGCGTCGGCTACCGTGGACGTCGGCCCAGAGCGAGTAAGCATCCGATTCCCCGACGACTACGCTCCGCCTGCGACTGGCCTGAATATCCGCTGGCCCGACCACCCGCTGGAGCAGGAGGCGCGACTGCACAATCACAAGATCGACGCCGCCAAGGCCTTCGTTCGCGCCAATGCGCTGGACCGCATCGTGGTGGATGCACCGCACGCGCATCTGGGGATCGTGACCTGCGGCAAGTCCTACATGGACGTGCGTCAGGCCCTGCGGTACCTGGGCATCGATGAGTCCGAGGCGAAACGGCTGGGTCTGCGGATCTACAAGGTCGCCATGACCTGGCCCTTGGAACGCGAGGGGGCGCTGCACTTCGCGCAGGGTCTGCGGAAGGTCATCGTGGTGGAAGAGAAACGCTCTCTCATCGAGTGGCAGCTCAAGGACCTGTGCTACGGCAGGCCCGATATGCCGGAGATCGTCGGCAAGCACGACGAGACAGGCAAGCCGCTGCTGCTTAGCACCGGGGCGCTCGATCCCAACGAGATCGCGATCGTGATCGGGCGGCGCATCCTCGAGACCATGCCGGAGAGCCAGCTGGCGCAGCGGGTCGCGGAACAGGAAGGCCTCGAGAGCCGAATGACCGAGAAGCCGGCGATGGACCGCACGCCCTATTTCTGCTCCGGCTGTCCGCACAACTCCGGCACCCGAGTGCCGGAGGGCAGTCGGGCGCTAGCGGGCATCGGTTGCCACTTCATGGCGCAGTGGATGGATCGCAACACGGCCGGCTATACGCAGATGGGCGGCGAGGGCGCGGGCTGGGTGGGCGAGGCTCCGTTTGTGAGCACCAAGCATGTGTTCCAGAACATCGGCGACGGCACCTACTTCCATTCGGGGTTGTTGGCGCTGCGAGCCGCGGTTGCCTCCGGCGTCAACGTCACCTACAAGATCCTGTACAACGATGCGGTGGCGATGACCGGCGGCCAGCATGTCGACGGAAACCTGACGGTACCGCAGATCGCCGCGCAGGTGCTCGCAGAAGGAGCGAAGAAAGTTGCAGTGGTCACCGACGAGCCGCAGAAGTATGGACCCGATGCCGGCTTTCCACCTGGGGTCACGGTGTCCCACCGCGATGACTACGACCGCGTGCAGCGGGAGATGCGCGAGCTCGAGGGGTGCACGGTCATCGTCTACGACCAGACCTGCGCGGCCGAGAAGCGCCGGCGGCGCAAACGCAAACTCTACCCGGACCCGCCCAAGCGCGTATTCATCAACGATCTCGTGTGCGAAGGGTGCGGCGACTGCGGGGTGCAGTCCAACTGTGTCTCGGTGCTACCGCTGGAGACCGAGTTCGGCCGCAAGCGCATGATCGACCAGTCCGCGTGCAACAAGGACTACTCGTGCTTGAAGGGCTTCTGCCCCAGCTTCGTCACGGTGCACGGTGGGGCGCTGCGTGCAGGAAAGGCAACTCCGACTGGCGCGAAGATCGACACGCTGTTCCCGGTGGTGCCGGAGCCGCCTCTCCCAGAGGTCGAACAACCGTATGGCATCTTGGTCACCGGCGTGGGCGGGACCGGGGTAGTCACCATCGGCGCTATCGTAGGGATGGCCGCGCATCTGGAAGGCAAAGGATTCGCCGCTCTGGACATGGCCGGTCTGGCGCAGAAGGGCGGTGCGGTCTGGAGCCATCTTCAGGTCGCTCGCGCGCCCGAGGACATCAAGACGGCGCGCCTGGGCGCGGGTGCCGCCAGACTGGTGCTGGGCTGCGATCTGGTCGTCTCGGCCAGTCAGAAAACGATGGACACCACCCGCACGGGGCTCACGCGGATGGTCGTGAACACCCACGAGCAGATGACGGGGGAGTTCACGCGCAACGCGAATTCCCAGTTCCCAGCGCAGTCGCTCAAGCGCACCATCACGCGCGGCGTCGGCGATGCGCAGGCGGAGTTCGTCGATGCCACACGCATGGCGAGCGCGCTGCTAGGGGACAGCATCGCCACCAACATGTTCATGCTCGGATACGCGTACCAGAAGGGCCTGGTGCCCGTGTCCAGCGCGGCGATCACCCGCGCAATCGAGCTGAACGGCGCGGCGGTGAAGATGAACCAGGCGGCGTTCCTGTGGGGCCGGCGCGCCGCGGTGGACCTCAAAGCCGTCGAGCGCCTGCTCGCACCCAAGGGGGAACCCGGCGCATCTGCGCAGCCGTCCCAGACGCTCGACGAGCTGATCCAACGCCGGGTCGAATTCCTCGCCGCTTATCAGAACGCGGCCTACGCGCAGAGATACCGCGCCCGGGTC
>Ga0335077_10001777_pt1 | contig 25655 bp, 16 predicted proteins | sample Lox_Sample_31_FD_207151 | JGI IMG/M metagenome (GOLD analysis project Ga0335077, IMG submission 207151) | Soil microbial communities from Loxahatchee National Wildlife Refuge, Florida, United States - Lox_Sample_3.1 | ecosystem: Environmental > Terrestrial > Soil > Wetlands | place: USA... | reverse complement strand
ATGCCGATCGAGATTTACGTAGATCACACCGGGCCGATCACGCGGAATGTTAGGGACAATGCGCTGCTGCTCGAGGTGCTGGCGGGACCGGACGGCTACGATCCCCGCCAATACGACGTGAAAGTGCATCCTTACGCCAGCATGCTGGATGGCGGCGTCAAGGGAATGCGTATCGGCGTCGTTACCGAAGGTTTTCAGCAGGCCAATGCCGAGGCGGATGTCAGCGCTAAGGTGCGCGCGGCCGCAGGCCGCCTGACCACGCTCGGCGCCGAGGTGGCGGAGATCTCGATTCCCCTGCACCTGGCAGGGCCCGCATTATGGATGCCGATCGGCGTCGAAGGGCTGACGCAGACGATGATGTGGGGAGATGGATTTGGAGTGAGCCGTCCGGACTTGTATGTGACCTCTCTGATGGACTTCCATCGCGGCTGGCGCGCGCGAGCCAACGAGATGTCCGAGACCACCAAGCTCTTCACGATGTTCGGTACCTATATCCGCAAATACTATGGCGGCCGCTACTACGGCAAAGCCATGAACATCACGCGGCGGCTGACTGCGGCCTACGACGCCGCGCTAGCGACGCATGATCTGCTGCTGATGCCGACCACTCCGATCAAGGCCGCGCCGCTGCCGCCCGCCGATGCGCCACGGGAGCTTTACGTCGATCGTGCCCTCAACATGATCTCGAATACGGCTCCTTTCGACATCTCTCATCACCCCGCGATGGCGGTGCCGTGCGGCATGTCGGACGGCCTGCCGGTTTCGATGATGCTCATCGGCAGGCATTTTGATGAGCCCACTATCTACCGCGCCGCCTACGCTTTCGAACAGTCGGGTGACTGGATGAAGATGTAGCCCTGGAAAACAAGCCTGGGCACGAACCGCCCCCTCTAGCCGGCCGAGATCTCATGGCGCGGACGGGTTTCGCCGGGTCGACCCAGTTCGGGGTGGGCTCTCCCGTGTCCGCGTTCAACCTGGCTTTGCGCCCAACCTGCATACGCCATTCCCCTTGAAGCCGTCTTGATAACCCAAGTCGTGCAACGTCCATAGGCCGCGCATTAGCCCGCCGTCGGAGTGCGGCTCCTCAGGCGATAGAAGGTGGACGATCTCGTGTGCCATCGCTCGGCCCAGTATGAGATGGAGCATCCTGGTCCTCGATCGAAATGTGAGGGCGCGGTCATAGAAAACAAGGGCGCCGCCCAGATCGCCGGACCAACTCGCCATACCCAAGGCACCGCGAGTTGCGCCTGGCAGGGCCTTTTGAACAATGCGCACGGTAAGTTCGTCCGGCTCTTCAGGTCCGCAAGAAGTTTCCGCACATCTGCATTCGATCCATTGCATTTCGAGTCCGCGCAGCACCCGGGCGGCTTCCGCCTCGGCAAAAGCCAGCAAGGTCGGAGAAAGACCGAAAAATCCGCATACCCGGATTCGAACCGAGGTCCTGGGAAAACAGTGTTGCGGCGTTGCGGCCGCGCTTGGGGACCCGATTGCACTGAATACGGCCATGCCCCAAATCACGGTCGAAGCCCATGAAAGTATCCGCTTGCCATCGTGTATCATCAAGCGGATAATTAGGCCTGAAAGACATCAAAATCCTGTACGACGGATCAAGCGTTCTCAAGACGGGCTCAAATCTTCTTGAGTTATGACCGCGCCGCGGAACAGTTCATGGCAGCGGCCGAACTCAACCCGCAGTCCCCCGGCCCTCACGACGCTCTTGCCGGAGCGTACTGGATGGAACGCAAAGTACCGGAGGCTTTTGAGGAGGTACGGAAGGCGCGACTCCTGGACGTTTCGACAAAGAGGTTACACATTCAGAAGGAAGTCGGCGCAGTCTATGCGAAGTCGGGTTATGAAGCCGCGTCACGCCGGTGGGCGGAACTCGAAGAACCCCTCTATTCAGGCGACGACGAAGAAGCCTACGACATCTGCGCCCATTTCGTAATCAGTTCAGCGAAAGATCGTTGATCCGAAGCCCGATCGCCGACTCCAAATCCTGTATCAGCGTTTCTCTCAGGAAGGAGACCTCCTCCGCATTCTTCGGACGGTAGGGCAGCTTGAGCGAAACGTTGTCCCGCAACAGGATCGCGCGGAGCGCTGCCCGGACCAGGTAAAACCGCGTGAGCGGCACTAACAACGCCTTATTGCTGTGATAGACCGTGCGGTCGCCGTACTGAATCACCGGAAAGTTGATGTCCATCCAAAACTGCTTATTGTCGCCGGCTAACAAGAACGAATAATCCTGGAAGATCCACGGTTTCGACTTGCGATAGTGGCTCGATATGAGATACGCCAGCTCGAGATTGTCGGTCTCTAGGGCAACGTGCTCTTTGGCCGTAAATTGCGTGATCTCGGCAGGCGCCACCCAGCCCAGCGCTCGGCACAGCTCCGAAGTGTAGCGCACGTAATCCCCCAGCGATTCCATGGCGCGGATCTCGTGAGCTGCACCCAGCAAATCTCGGATGCGAAAAAACGGCAGTACCTGGTACAGAATGTTCGCGCCCTTCCGAAAATGGCGGTGATGCGGAAGAACCGGCCCGAACAGGGCCACGTCGCAGAGAGCCAGGTAGCTCAAGACATACTCCTCGGCGCGCCGGGCGTTGATGGCGCCGCGCAGAAATCCGGAAGCCAGCGCCAGTCCCTGCTGCTGCCACCGGCTCTGTACCTGCTGGAAAAACTGCTCGCGGTTCAGCCGGGTGTTCCGCCAGAACTCGGCCACGCTTGCCGCGCTCTCGGTGATCGCAATCATGTTCGCCTCGCCCACCATCATTTGAATGGCGATCACGTTGCGATCGTCTTTGCCTGAGCCGCCCAGACCAGGCTCGTCGGGCTCATAATCGGCAAACGGCAGTGGTGCGTTTGCCTCCCCCCCGCCACCTCCCGCCGCTCGCAGTTTGCGGATTTGCTCCCGATAGAAGATGGCCAGGTATCGTTGAATACGGCTGAACAGCTCAGAGGGCCCGAGACCCCTCACCAGCGGATTCTCAACGGCCTGCCGTCCCCACGCCTCGGGTCCGTCCAGCGCCAGCAGGATAAACAGCTCGCACTCATACCAGACCTTGAGGTACGGGCCCACATCCTGCTGAACCTTCGGCGGCATCTGGAAGATGAAGTCGACCAGGGGATACCGGACCTTCATTTTATGCGCGAACCTCAAGCTGTTGATGGCGTCGATGACGACCGACGCCTGGAGGCGGCGCAGCGCATAGATCAGGAATCCGAACGGCGTCGTGATCGTGTGAAACAAGTGGGTTGTTTCGTGAACCATCGTTTTCAGGGGCTCCGGCAGCTCCTGGGCGTCGGGGAGAGCCCGAAATGCCCCTACCAATTCGTCGAAGGAGAAATCATAGCGGACGAACAGGGATTCAACGCTAAAGGCCCCCATCTCACCCGGCAAGTCTCGAACGCCTCGTAGATCGAGCGCCGTAAGAATCTCCTCCATAACGGGCCTCCTGTTCCTTCATTAGGCGGACCGCGTCCGCGCTAGCTGCCGCTTGAACGTGGACGAAGAGGGACCTCTTCACCCAGCTCTTTCAAGATGCCGCCACTCTCTTTCACCGTGTCCAGCTTCAGGACGATCTTGTGGACGGTATCTTGTTTGTATTCCGTGCCGGCGTCTGCCTTGAGAATCTTCAGGTCGAACCCGCCGCTGCCGCTGGCTGATTTGCTGATGACGAAGCTGGCCTCGATCGTCAGCTCATTCACCTGAAAAATCGGCGGCTGCCCTTCAGCCAGCCGCTCCTGCCGCGACGCAAGCAATTCATCGCTCACGGCGCGGATCAGATCCTTCAGCGATATCTCGTAGTTGGCCACTGCTGTGATCTCCTTTGCCGTGGCAGCACCCACGTCACCACCGGCGAGAGCCCACGACTTCGTTCACCCGTTGGCAGAGCGACACATTCGATCTATTATAGGCGAGTGATTCTCTGAGGACTCACAGCCCCGCCCGCAAGTACGCGATCACATCGGCGATTTCCTGCCGGCTCATGGATTTTTCCAGGCCTTCCGGCATCAGCGAAACGCTGGACGCGCGAATCTCAGCGATGTTCGCCCGCAGAATGGTTTCGTCGCCGGCTTCCGTTCCACCGCGCAGCGTGACCGAGCCCGGAGTTTCGTTGGCAATGACACCGTCGTGAATCTCGCCGTCCTTCGTCGTTACCACGTAGTGCACGTAATGCGGCTCAATCGCATAGCTGGGGTTCAGAATCGAAGTCAGCAGCTCTTCCCTGGTTTTGTTGTTTACCCCGGAAAGGTCCGGCCCCACGCGGCCTCCCTGAGCTCGCGGCATGTGGCAGCGCGCGCAGTTGGTATCGAAAACGCCCTTCCCGCGCTTCTCGTCACCTGACATTTTGAGGACGTCCCGATAACTGTCCACGACATTGGTTCGGTCGGAGGACCCATCCTGAAACAAGCGCCGCGCCCGCTGCGCAAGTGACTCGTCGGAATCGTCCATCAACCGCGATCGCGCCGCGATATCCACAGCGGCAATTTCCACCTGTCGCTCTTCAATGGCTTTAAGCAATACAGGCACGCGTTGCCGCTGGTTCAGCAAAGCGGCTATCACGTGTTTGCGGGTTTCGGGAGAATAGCCCTTCCAATCCTTGAGCAACTGCGGCGCTACGGAAGCGTCATTGAACCCTGCCAGACATTCAACCGCCGCGGTCTGTAGTTCGACCGGCGGGTTGGAGGCCAGAATCTGCTCCAGAACCGGCCGCACAGCAGCCAGATCGCCTCCGCGCAACGCTCGGAGTGCCGCAGCCCGGTGAGCGACCGGCAACTGGGGGGCGGCAGCGTCCCGCGAGGCTCTCTGCGCCAGGCCGCCGAGCTGCAAGTGCTCCGCCACTTCCCACGCCGCCGTCTGCACACTTTCCAACGGACTGTTTAGAAACGCCGCCAGTCTTGCCTCGGCCGATCCGATGGCCACATCGTGCGCGCCCGCGAGCTTCAAGCCATTCGCCAGTCCGAAAAGCCCGGCGGCTCCTTCGTGGGGATGCTGCGGGACGAGCACCTCTTCCACCGCCAGAAACCGCCGAATCTCGCCCGGATCATGCTTGGCTCCGATCAAGGAAGCCAGCTTGTTCAAGAAAATCGGATTGAGCTGAAACGTATTGCGCGACAGGTACAGATGGAAGAAATCCGACGCCGTGTCGTTCAGCGAACTTAGAATCGCCAATCGGAACCACGGCTCGCCGCCGTGATCCCGCGCCAGATCGGTCAGCACCCCGAGCGCGCGCGGGTCTTTCAACTGTCCGAGTGTTAACGAGAGCTGATACAGAACCCTGGGATCGGTGTCGTTCTTCAATGCCAGCGCCGCACTGGCGAAGGCCGGCGCATCGGCGAACTCCTCGGCCAGACGCAGCGCGTGCTCGCGCACCCGCGGATGCGGATCCTTCAGCGCCACCGCCAGTGTCTGGGTATCGAGCGCCGAAAGCCCTTCCAGCGTCCACAGTGCGTGTAGCCGCGCGTGCGGAAACTCGCTCTTTCGCGCGAGTTCCTGGAGCAGCGGAACGGCTGCGCGATCGTGGCGTTCGACTAACAGGCGTTGCGCCGTCTGCCGGTGCCAGCCGTTGGTGCTGGTGAGTTGCGCCACCAGTTCCGCTGCCGCCATCCGGCCGAGATTCGGCTTCAGGTCGCGTTGGTGAAGCGGATGATTGGGAACAATGCGGTAAATCCGGCCGCGATCCGAGCCGCTCCAGAAGTCCATTTTCTTTTTGATCTGTTCCGGAATCGACTCGGGCGTCTCAATGAACTCGCGGTAGATATCGGTGAGATAGAGATTGCCGTCCGGCGCGTTGGCGAAGTTGCACGGCCGAAACCAAATGTCGGTTGAAGCCAGAAACTCGGAATTTTTTTCAGCTCGATGGGCTATGAAAGTCACACCATCCGCTGTTAGCACGTCCCGATGCACCAGGTTGCCGCTCACGTCACCGGTGAACGCGTTCCCCCAATACTGACTCGGAAACACATCGCCGGTATAAACCGTGTCGCCGGTCGCGGCGGTGAACCATCCTCCCACCTGTTCGACTCGATGCAGCTGATTCTCGTTGTAGCGCTGCTGCCTTAGCTCGGTACGTTGCTTCCTCCATGCCTGAGGCGTGGTCAACGGATACATACGAGCCTCGCCCACGCCGTGGTCGGAAATGTCCTGAGAGACTTTGTCTACTTCGAGCAGCGGCGCGCGAATCAGGTACTGCATGGGCATAACGACCTGACGAATGTGAATCGTATTCTGGCTGATGAAGCGGTTGCCCCATTCGTCAAAGCTCATGCCGAACTGCGTGGGGCCTGAAGCCGGCTCGGCCAGGCCGCGCCCGGGATGAAACCGGAAATCGGCGCCGCGCACCGGCACCGGAGGCCGCTCGGGATGTTCGGGAGATCGGATCTGCCCGTCTTGTCCGTCGTTGGCCACATAGATCCAGTTATCGATTCCATAGCGAGGGTTGGTCACGCGAGCTTCCGGATTCACTTTGGGGAAACCGGTATAGAGAACCTGCCGCACATCCGCCTTGCCGTCGCCATCCGTATCTTTGAGAAACAGTATGTCAGGAGCGCTGGTGACGATCAGGCCGCCATTCCAGGGCAGAATGCCGCTCACCTCAAGAACGTGATCGGCGAAGACCGTGCGCCTGTCGAGCTTGCCGTCACCATCGGTATCTTCCAGCAGAACGATGCGCGAGCGCGCCGGCTGGCCCGCGGGCGGATCATCCGGATAGTCCAGCATCTCGCACACGTAAACCTTGCCGTTTTCATCGAACGCCATCTCGACCGGGTCGAAGACCAGCGGCTCGGAGGCGAAAAGCTCGACATGAAAATCTGCGTTGACGTGAATCCTTTTCAGGGATTCCTCCGGAGAGAGCGGACCCTGGTCTGGATGCTTGCGCGCGCAGGCGAGAACGAAAAGAGCGGGAACAGCAACGACGAAAATCGTGAAACGGGGCAACCCAACAGCTTGGGACCAGTGCATTATTGCGTGCGATTATCGCATGGGGGAGTCAAGGTTGTCTAAGATCTCAATGCGGCGGCGCGCTCGAATCCGCTCGCGCGAACTTTTTCCTCAGATCCTGGCGGTAGCTTCGATTCGCGGAACCTTTTGTCCGTTTGCGTTTCAGTCTATGCCTTCGGCCCGGCGCTCCAGCGCTGGTGTGACGCGCGTCCATTTTGCCGGACGTTTCATGGTTTGAGCCCGTAGAGCTTGATCGCGTTTTCGCGCAGGACCATGCGGGCGATCTCGATCGCCCGTTCGCGCGAAACCTCTCCGTCATTCATCATGCCCGTGAGCGCGATCCCGAGTGCCTGGCGCGCGCTTGCCGCCCCCATCCATGCGGTCTCTTCCCAATTCACCTCGGGGAGACCCGACGAGGCATCGGTGCCGAATAGCACTTTCTCCGGATACGCTTCCAGCCAATCGCGCAGCACTTCGGCAAAGGCACGCGGGTAAAGCTCGAGGACCATAAACGAAAAATCCGCGTAGACGTTGGGCTTTTGGAACAGCGCCGCCGTCACCTTCGTAAACGGCGTGCCCCCGTGAATGATTACGAAATTCGTTTTGCGCAGTGACGGGTCGTTGAACGCGGTCTCCAGCAGCGCGGGATTGGCTCCGCGTTGCAGAAAATAATCGCCGCAGCCCGGCGCGGAATGGATGTGGACAGCCAGACCCAGCCGGCCGGCCTCTTGTGCGAGGTAGTGAAACAGAAAATCCTGCAGCTTGCGGTACTCCGCGCTCCCTACGTCGCCGCCTCGAACGTTGCGGTCGTAGATGCTCTCGGCATCCTCCTCGGTAGCGTGGCCAAAATTCAGTGTGCGCAGATAAGCCGCCTCAAACTTGATCGCCACTGCGCCATCTTTTTTCTGCCGCTCAAGGGTCGGCGTCACCACCTTGGTCAGATAAGTTCGCAGGGAACGCGGCAGCGCATCCAGGTGCGCGTCCGCGAGGTAGCGCTTCAAGAGCGTTTCTTCGTGGGAATAGAACCAGTCGAAGTCGGTGTTCAGCCGCTTGGCTCGGTCGTTGCTCAGCGGCAGCATCAGCGCGTCGGCGAACGGCACCCAGCGAAAGTGCGGCGGCTCCATGCCCGCTCCCATGGCCACGCGGTTGGCGAACATGGTTTCGATGCCGATCTTGTCCAGCACCCAGGCGGGATAACCCGCTCCCTGCTCATGCACGGCGGCCTGCTTGGCGGCCACCAGTTCCTTCACATGGTCGGGCGTCATGTCGCTGTACTTGTATCCGTAAAGAGTGCGCCACGCGCCCATCCACTCCGGGTTGCCAGGTCGCGTACGCGCCGGCCCAGGCGCCTGTTCCAGCGTGTCGCAAGGCAGAGCGTCGTATTCGTCGTCCGCTTTCTGTCCTTCGGCCACATACCGCAGCGGATGGGCGTGATTGTCGATCGCTTTCGTGTCCTCTATGACTTTCGCCAGCGCGGGATCCACCTGTGCCATGGCTCCCGTCGCCCATCCCGCAAACGCGAACAAAACGCCAGTTGCGATTCTCACCCCTGCACCCGTCTCCCTTTCCCCGACCAGAACCTTTCGCGCAATTCGCGTTTCACGATTTTGCCCGTGCCGGTCTTAGGCAACGCATCCTCTACAAACTCGATGGCGCGGGGCATTTTGAACTTCGCGATCCGTTGCTCCAAAAACGCGCAGAGCTCGGGTTGCGTGAGCTTGGTGCCCGGTTTCAGCACCACGAACGCCACCGGAATTTCCCCCCACTTCGCATCCGGCGCCGACACCACCGCACATTCAAAAACTGACGCATGCGCAAAAATGGCCTTCTCCACTTCGATGGATGAAATGTTCTCACCGCCGCTGATAATGATGTCCTTCTTGCGATCGACGATGTGGATGTAATTCTCTTCGTCCCAGACCGCCATGTCGCCGGTATGCAGCCAGGCGCCGGTCATCACCGCCGCCGTGGCTTCGGGCTCTTTGTAGTAGCCGTCCATAACGTTGTCGCCCCGGATCACCACTTCGCCGATCGCCGTCATGTCTCGCGCCACATCCCGCATCTCTGCGTCCACGACGCGAATTTCGTTAGCCGGCAGCGGCCAGCCCGCCATCGACCGGTGCCGGATCCTATCGGCGTCGTCTTTGAATTGGATGGTGGATTTATCGCGCGCCGATGTCGCCACCGGCGCCGATTCCGTCAGCCCGTAGCCGCCCATCACCCGGCAGTGGAACGCCTGTTCCATTCTGTCGATCAATTCCTCCGAAGCCGCCGCGCCGCCGATGGAAATATTCTTCATGCTCGAGCAATCGTATTGGCCCAGATCCGGCGCATTCAGCAGAGCATTGGCCATGGTGGGAACGAGCGACATCGCTGTAGCTTTCTCTTCCTGGATCAGCCGGAAGACCGTGGTGGGATCGAAGCGCCGCACCATAATCTGCTTCAACCCCAACATCGGCGCAGTCTGCGGCCGTCCCCACCCGTTGGCGTGAAATAGCGGGATGGTGTGCAGCTCGGTGGATTCCTCGTCGGGATTGTAAGTGGTGGCCACCGAAAGACCGTGCAGGTACAGCGTGCGGTGGGAAAGCATCACGCCCTTGGGCGTGCCGGTCGACCCGCTGGTGTAGAACAGCTCAGCGATCGAGTTTTCGTCAATCGTGGTGTAGTCCACCCGCTCCGGCTTCCCGGCCGAAAGGAGGTCTTCATAGACCAGATCCGCCGCCGGCACCTTCTCATCCAGGGTGACATACCGCTGGATGCACGGACACGATTTGCGCAGCGTCTCCACCAGTGGCGCGAAGTCGTTTTCGAAAATCAGCATTCGCGCGGCCGCGTGATTGAGAATTCCAGTGAGCTCCGCCGGCGTCAGCCGCACGTTCAGGGGCATGGCCATGGCCCGGGCCATGGGCACCCCGAAATAACCCTCGATCAGTTGATGATTGTTGAAGCTCAGATAAGCGACGCGGTCGCCCGGCTGAATGCCGTGTTTCGCCAGAGCCGTGGCCAGACGCTCGCAGCGCTCGCCGAATTCAGCGTATGTGAATCGTTTGGCGCCCGAGACCACTCCCACTTTTCTCCCGTATAGATCTACGCCGCGGTACAGAAATCGAATGGGCGTGAGCGGCACGATCATAGACTCGCCTCCGTGAAACTCTGGATTGTACGACGGAAAGGGGTTCGGTTGCTCACGCCGGCAGCCCCGGATACCAGACGCGCGCGCCTTCGACCCGCGCGAACGGAGTGAGCTTGTGCGGCTGGCGCCGTCCCGCGCTCAGGATGTCTTCGGCCGGAATGCCGCGCGCGGAAAGCGCATCCGCAACTAGCGACCGATGGCAGCGCCACGGAACCGCTTCCGCGCACATGATGGCCACCTGCCTGTCACTGCCCAGCTCGATCAGCCTGTCGATCGCCGCCGCGAATTCAGGCGTCTGCATGTAATCGGCGTATCCGCGGAAGCTCGCGTTTCGCCATGCGGTGTTGGGAGAATCGGCGCGCGCATGCCGCAGCCCGCCCAGCGCGGGCATGTGCAGATATCCCATGCCGGCATCCTTCAGCGAGTTGGGCAACGTGTCGCGATTGAATTGGGGATTGGTGCGCGAGCGCGGCATGGTGCGGATATCGATGACTTGTTCGACGCCGTGCGCCTGGAGAACACGTATAAACTCCTCAATCGGGTGCGTCGAGTGGCCGATAGTGAAGATCGCAGGCATCGGGACGGGCAGCAGCGGCCGTCCGGCTTAGTCTAGGCCGCTTTCGCCAACTGCGCCGCGTACCCGGCCAGCTCGGCCGGCGACACGGTTACCAGATCCTTCTCCATATCCTCGCCCGTTTCGATCAGGTGGCGGAGGTGGAGCGCGGCCAGCCGCGAGCACCAGGCGTCGGTCATGGGGTGACGTGTTTTCTGGCTCAACTGCACCAGATCTAAGTGCGGCAGGGCCATGGTCTTCTCGCTGCGCGTCTCATCGTCGTGCAGCACAAATTTCACATCAACCGTATCGCTGTGGCGCAGCGAGATGGCCGTCTGCAGCCACTTGAATTCGATCTTCCAGGTATGGCCGAACGGATCGGGCCCGGCTTCGAACTGGCGAAAATTCTCCACGAATGTATGGTAACTCGTGAGAAGCTGGTATGAAAACGGAGTGGACGTGAAGCCCTTTGAACATGAACTGGATGTATGCCGGTCGGCTGCGTTGCGCGCCGGCGAGATTGCCCTTCGCTATCGCGAGCGCGGGATCGGTTATGACAACAAGTCCGACGAATCGCCGGTAACCGCGGCGGACCGTGAATGCGAGCGAATTTTCGCCGCGGCATTCGACGAAGCTTTTCCCGACGACGGACTGCTGGGCGAAGAGGGCGCGTCAAAACCGTCGCGTAGCGGCCGGAGATGGATCATCGATCCCATCGACGGCACTCGAGACTACGTGCGCGGCATTCCCGTTTGGGCACACTTGCTCGGCCTGGAGCAGAACGGCGAAATCGTAGCAGGCGTTGCCCACTTTCCAAGCCGCGGAGAGACGTACTTTGCCTCGCGCGCGGGCGGTGCCTTTTGCAACGATACTCCCATCCACATTTCGAAGATTACTTCGGTCGAGCAGGCGGTGGTCTGTTTGACGGGCATCAATTACTTTCCACAGTACGCGTTTTCGAGCGAGTTGATTGATTGGACGAAACCCTTCTGGTCGGTGCGCTGTTTCGGAGGCTGTCTGGACGCCATGATGGTGGCGCGCGGCGAGGCTGAAGTGTGGATCGAGGGCCAAGTAAAGCCCTGGGACCTGGCGGCGCCCAAGATCATTACCGAAGAAGCGGGAGCTCGCTTCTTCGATTTCAAAGGCAACAATACCATCAACGGCGGCAACTCCGTGGTTGCGGTGCCCGCGCTTGCCGATGAGGTTCTGCGCTTTCTGAATCGATGAGCAGACAGGCGCGCACGGCCGAGCTGACCGGCGTGCGCCGGTTTCAACTGGGCGAGCGCGACATTCCCGATCCCGGGCCCGGCGAAGTGCAGGTGCGCATTGCGGCCGTGGGTGTCTGCGGCTCGGATCTTCACTCGTACTCCGAAGGGGCCGTGGGCGATTCGCCGTGCGTCTACCCGATGGTTTTGGGGCACGAGCCGGCAGGCATCGTGGCCAAGACCGGACCGGGTGTCACCGGCTGGTCGGCCGGCGACCGCGCCGCTTTCGAGCCGGCGCTCTATTGCTACCACTGCGAATTCTGCCTTTCCGGCCACCACAACGTCTGCGCCAACCTGCGCTTCATGAGCAATCCGGAGGAGCCCGGCTTTTTTCGCGAGTTCGCAAACCTGCCGGCGGGGAACCTGATCGCCATTCCCGCCGCGATGAGTCTCGATCACGCAACCATGATCGAGCCGCTCGCGGTGGTGGTGCACTCGCTGCAACTGGCGTCGATACGGCCTGGTGAGACGGCGGCGGTGTTCGGCGTCGGGCCGATCGGCTTGCTGACGGTTGCCGCTTTGAAGTTGGCGGGCGCGGGGCGAGTGTGGGCTGCCGATCCAGTGGCGCATCGTCTGGATCTGGCGCGGGCCGTTGGCGCCGATGTGGTGATCGATCCGCGCGCCGTCGATCCCACGCAACAAATCCTCAGCGATACTGGCAAGCGCGGCGTAGATGTGACCATCGACTGCGGCGGAAAGAATGGCAGCATCAATCACTGTGCCAGCGTGACGCGCAATGCCGGCCGCTTGGTGGTCACGGCCATCCAGCCGGGCGTGGACACGCCCGTCAATCTTCACACCATGCGCCGCAAAGAGATGACCGTGTTCAACGTGCGCCGCTCGAATCACGAATCCGCCGCCGCGCTCGCAATGCTGACGGATCACGCCGCCCGCTTCGCCCCGATCGTCACCCACTCCCGTCCGCTTGACGACATCAGCCGGACCTTTGCGCGGCTGGAGAATTACCTGGACGGAGTTGGAAAAGTTGTGATTACCTGTTCCAGATGAGAATCGGGGGACCCCTCAAGACCCGTTGTATTGCGCTTGTTACCGGCGGGCGGTCCGAACCGGGTTGTCCATCCACGCCAGTTGGCGCTTGGCGCCGATGTGGTTGGTGTCGTACCGCAGCGCGGTTTCGAATTCGGATTTCGCTTCGGCCGTCTTGCCTTGGCCCAGATAGCCGAGCGCCAGGACGTAATGCGCATGGGCAAGATGCCGCGCGCTGCCGGACTGTCCGGCGAACTTGGCGAAATAGTCCACCTCCGCGCTCTCGCTCAGGGAACTCTGCCCGGAGCGAACGAGCATGTCATAAACCTGTGCCGCCTCCGTTCGGTTGCCGAGCATCTCGAACGCCCGCGCCCTATACCAGGCTGTCTCAGCAGACTCGTCCGACCAGGCTGCATACCGCGTCCTCGCGCCGCTTTCCGCCACAGACTGTTCCAGCGCTGACTTCGCGGCTGCCTGATTTCCCAGTTGCTTCTGCGTTTCCGCTATGGCCAGGTACGCCACCGGCGAACGGCCTCCGTCCAGCGGACGGCCTACCGCGAGATTCTCGGGATAGTCGAGCGCGGCCTGATAGTCCTTCAGCGCTTGCGGGAATCGGCCGGCGTGAAAATGAGCATCGCCACGGAGCAGATGCGCGTTCACCCACGAGTCGTGCAGGGCGTCTTCGCCACCTTCCCACACATTGAAACGCCGGCTGCTCAACAGTTCGAGTGCCTGGTCGTAATCGCCGAGCTGCACGCTCAAGCCGATCAGTCGGCCCATGGCGTCGTCTCGCTCCCGAACCTTGGGGCCCAGTTTTTCGAGCGCCGCAAAGCGTTCGCTGACGGGAACGCCGGCCGCTTCGTAGAGTTCATCCCTCTCCACCAGGAAACGGGGCTCCGGTTTGAGCGCTACCGCTTTTTCCATGCTGGCTTTGGCTTTTTGATGATCATGCGCGAAGCGGGAGTACGCCAGTGCGAGGTTCCGCTGGAGAAGAGCGAAGTTGCCGTCCAGGGCCGCGGCCTTCTCCCAGGCGTGGAGGGCCTCTGCCGGCTGCAGGTCGTACAACAGGCTGCCCAGATAATAGGGAGCCCGGGCATCGGAAGGATTCGCCGCCATGGCACGACGCAGCACCTCGATGGATTCGAGACGGAACGGAAAAACGTAGTCGGTGGGCATTCGGCTGGCAAGCTGGCGCCAATGGGCTGCATCCGAGGCGTTGCCGCGCCGTTCCGACAGCCAGCCGAGCCAGTAATACGCCATTGCATGGACGCGGTTCTTATCGGCATAACCGTTGACCAGGTCGCTCAACGCAGCGATTCCTTCATCCCAAAGGCCGGCGCTCGAGTAATCCACGGCCATTTCGAGGTAGGGCTGCACATCGTCATTCACGCCGCCCGTAATCCTGACGGGGGCCGGATCCAGGCCCTTGGCCAGACGCCATTCGCGCCGCGAGCGTTGATCCAGAGGATCGAGGGCCAGCGCGGCGGAAGCCGCCGCGGCCGCCTCATTTTCCCGGCCCGATTTGCGCAGCAGCGCAGATTTCAGATTCAGAGCTTTGCCGTTGACGGCGTTCGCGCCGAGCGAGTCATCGAGAAATGCGAGCGCCCTGGCGAAATCGCCCTTGCGGCACGATAGTTCAGCGAGTCCGTAGTAAGCTGGCGCGTGCCATGCCCAGCTCCAGGTGGCCTTGTAGAACGCCTCCCAGGCGGCCTCATCCTTGCCCTGCGCTTTTTCGGCGAGACCCAGATAGTAGAAAGCTTCGCCGTCCTTCGGGCTGGTGTAGTTGAAGGAAGCACGCCCGGCCGCCGCGGCCAGCCGCTCTTCGGCTTGATTGAACATACCGCGGCGATAGTAGAGAATGCCCAGCGCCGTGTTGGCTCGAAAGTCGCCGGGATCCCGGCGGATCGCTTCTTCCAAGTAGGGATCGGGTTCTGCCGCGGGGCTGTAGAACTGCTGGAGCCGGATGCCTGCCTGATACAGTTCCTCATTCGTCTTGACCTGCTTGGGGGGCGGGGGAGGGACAACCGGCAGAGGCATCCGCGCTTCCGGAACCAGCTTCGCCTGGTAGGCAACCAGCGTGCGGCCGTCGGCTTCGAGTGTGGCGCGAAGATCCTGCTCTTGCACGCCAGACGGGACGGCCACCTCGGCTACGAAGGGCTTCGCAGGACCGATTGCCGCGGTTTTTTCCAGCAGCACTCGGTCTTGCGTGCGCAGTGTGATTCGGGCCGACGGATGGTCTGCAGTGGCGTAGAGGCCCACGCGCGCGCGTCCGGCGTTGATCATTTCCAGGTTCACCGCAGCCTCGGTATTGGCGTTCTTCACGCCGCCGATCTCGCGGTAGGGGTACCAGTATTCGTGGACGACTTTGGTCTCGTACGGCTGAATCCAGCTATAGTCGGGCTGATTGTCGGAGTAGCCGCCCACCATCAATTCGAGATAGGGCCCGTCGGTATCGGTCAATAACCGGTCCCACACCTGGCCGTCCTGTCCCACGCCCCAGGTGAAGAACTTCTTTCCGGGCATCACTCCGTGGTCGGCAATGTGCAGCGTACCCGCATGGCGTCCGTGATCGTAACCCGCCAGGAAGTCTTCTTTGCAGTCGAAGGCAAACATGGAAGTCGGGGAAGGGTGGTTCTTGTACCAGGAAACATCCACGCCCCTGCTGAAATCGACACCGCCGTAGGGACCGTTCGCAAATGGCCAGCGTGAAAACTCAACCTTGGCGTGCTGCGTCGCGACGCGCGTGCTGGGCGGAAAAATCACCTGGTAGTTGTCATTCGCGTGTACGGCCACGTTCGCGAAGTACAGGAAAGTATTTGAAATCGGCGTCTCATTGCGAAGTTTCACGGTGGTATCGACGTACGACCTTCCCGGATGCAAAGTCAGGCTCACCACCCAGCGCATGCGGTGCCGCAGTTCCATTTCGCCGACCCATATCGTCTTGCTGCCATCCGCGTTCTCTTCCATTCGGTAATTCACGGGCATGAAGCTGCTGGCGCGATGGTGGTGAGGGATATTCCATTCCACACCGCCGGAGATCCAGGCGCCGGTCATGCCGATCAGCGCCGGCTTGATGACATGCTGCTGATAGAAGAACGGATAGCCGTTGGTCTTGTCCAGCCCCGTAAAAATGCGGCCGCCGAGTTCAGGCAGCACGCACAACTGGATGTATTCATTTTCGAGGCACACCCTCTGATAGCTCTTGTCGGTCTTGATTCCGGGGAGCCGGTCGATGATGGGGTAGGGGTAGATCGGGCCTTTGGCGCCCTGATAACCGCGGCCATCGTAGAAAAGCGGAGCGGTGTCAGGGGCGCTGGTCTGGTAGGTGGGAATTGAGACGGTGTCTTCCCAAATCCTCACCTCGGAAACGGCTGCCTCAACCATTCCTCCCGCCGGAAGCAGAATTGCACCGGCCAGGAACACGGAACGGAGTTCGCGGAGGCAGGTACTCGAGTAGGGTTTCACAGCCCATCATAACGCCGGTGCGGATCGACGGAACGGAAAATTCTGCAGTGCGAAATCTCGCCGGAGGCCTGCGATGCCGGGATGGCGGGATCACGAGGTCTCGCTAACAAGCTGGGTGCAATAGGCTTAGGCGTCATCCGCCGCACGCCGCCCGGGTCACGGTCGTCGCAGGGCTAAATCGGTAAAATCAGATGTGAAACCCCTTGATCCCGGTGCAGTGTAAGCGTATACTTTTGTCGAGTCCAGGGTCTGAAAATCAGGAATGATGTGTATGCCCTGCTTTGGCGGGCTGGGTGTTGACGTCTCTTTTTTGAGACTCAGCGCAGCCTCGAAAGTCTCTCCTCATCGAAATCGAAAGGTGTGCAAGCTATGAAGCACAGATTTACAATCTTGTGTGCGTTAGCGCTGTCGGTGCTGCTGCTGTTCGCTATTCCCAGCATGGCGCAAGACTACCGCGGGCGCATCGAAGGTATCGTCACCGATCAGACACAAGCTGCGGTTCCCAACGCTACGGTGACGCTGCTCAACATCAAAACCGGAATCGCAATAGTCCGGCAAACCAGCGATACTGGTTTGTACCTGTTCGACCTACTCGACCCCGGAAGTTATCTGGTCACCATCGAGGCGTCGGGCTTCAGCAAGTTCATTCAAGAAAACATCGTGGTGCAGACGCGCGGTGACGTCACCGTCAACGCCACGCTCAAACCAGGAACCGTTCAGGAAAGCATTACGGTGGCGGAATCGCCGGCGGCGGTGCAGTTCAACACCACCAACCAGGATCTGACCATCGATTCCACCATGGCGGCCGAGACGCCGCGTTATGACCGCAACCCGTTCAAGCTGACCCTACTGGCGCCCGAAGCGATCAATACGCGCGGTGAAGTTCTCCCGTTCTTATCGTGGTCCGCCAACAGCGTGGATCTGGGAGGCCAGACCAACCTGAAGAACGATCTCCAGATCGACGGCAGCCCGGTGGGCATGGGTCACAAGTTCAGCTATCCGCCGAACATGGATGCCGTGCAGGAAGTGATCGTTTCGCAGAACAGCGTGGACGCGGAGTCGGGCCACAGCGCCGGCGGCATCATCACCATGACCACCAAGTCCGGCACCAACGAGTGGCACGGCGATGCCTTCTACCTGGGACGCTATCCGTGGCTGGATGCGGAGTATGACCGCACGACTTTCAGCTCGAACGCCACGCGCCAGAACATCATCGGCGGCACCCTGGGCAACCCGATCATCAAGAACAAACTCTTCAACTTCTTCTCGGTCGAGTACTGGAAACAGGCGGCTCCCAACAGCTATGTCACTACGCTTCCCACCTCCTTGGAGCAGCAAGGGAATTTCTCGCAGTCCTACGGCCTGCAGAACGGCAACCCGGTGCTCCGGACGGTGTACGATCCGTTCTCCACGGTTTTAGGGGCGAATGGTTCGGTGACACGAACGCCGTTCCCCGGCAACATCATTCCGGCAAACAGAATGGACCCCTTGGCGGCGTCCTTCATGAAAGATTTCTGGGCGCCCAACAACCCAGGTGACAACATCACCGGAGTGAACAACTACAAGTTCGGCTACAGCGACGCCTGGAACTATTACAACTTCGGCGACCGCGTCGACTACAACATCAATGAAAAATGGAAGGTGTATGGCCGCATGGGCCGTTACCACACCACCGACATCTACTCCAACCCCACGCCCAACAAGTCGCCGCTGTACGTGCCCACCGGTTCGCTTCGGAATGCCGACCAGGTGGCCGGTGATGCCATCTGGACAGTAAACGAGCGCACGGTCGTGGACTTCCACGGCGACTATCACGATGTCGTCGACGCTTATGTCTCGCCGAGCCTGAAGGCCAATGCCAACGAGCAGTTCTGGCCCAATAACCCGTGGTACCAGCCTTATCAGGTCAACTCCCCCGGTGTGCCGATCTACTTCCCGTCCTTGAATATTGGTGGGAACGTATTCGGAGGCCGCGGTTTCTACTGGGACCAAAGACCCAAGGGCGAGGCTTTCAGCGGCAAGATTTCACAGCAGCGCGGCTCACACTATCTCAAAGCCGGCTTTGAGTTCCGCCGCAGCTGGGGCCCGGTTTACGTATCCAACACTACCCAGTTTGATTTCAATACCGCTCTTACCGCCAACACTTTCAGCCATCCGAATACCGCGATCTCCGGTGACCAGTGGGCCAGCTTCCTCCTCGGTGCGCTGGGACCCGACGAAAATGGCGGCACCAGCAACCTGACGGAAGTGGTGGGCGGCGGCGTCCCCAACCCGATCACCAATTTCTACGGCGTCTTCTTTCAAGATGACTGGAAGTTGAGCAAGAGAATCACCCTCAACCTGGGCCTGCGCGATGAATATGAGTCGGCCTGGCACGATTCGTCTCACTTGCTGTCGCAAGCCATGAACTTATCGGCACCGGTACCCGAAATGCAGTCCAATCCGCCGCAGATGCCCCAGCAGGCTCTCGATCTGGTGGGTGGCAGTAGCTTCTACCACTATACCGGCGCATGGCAATTCACCAACGGCAGCCACCCCGGGATGTGGAACGCACCAAAGTTGGCGCTGGCGCCGCGCGCGGGTTTAGCCTACAAAATTGACGAGAAGACGGTCTTGCGTTTCGGCTATGCCCGCTATGTGATTCCGACGGAGTATAACTTCACCGCGGCTCCCATCTCAGGCTTCGAAGACATCAACTTCCTGGAGCCGCCGTTCTTCGGCATGACGGGTTACCAGAATGTGGCTCCACTGGCGAACGGCGTGCCCCAGGCAACCCTCTCGAATCCGTTCACGTCCACCAACCCGCTGCTTCCGAATTTTGGTCCCGTAGCGGGCAAGGCGCTGGGCACGAACATCGGCCGCGGCGGCGAGAACCTGCTCTGGTATCCGCAGAACCCGACCAAGGCCTATAACGACCGTATCAACGTCAACTTCCAACGGCAGTTGCCGGGGGGGTTCGTAGCTTCGTTTACCTACTTCCTGAATATTGGCAACCAGCATTACATTAAGGAATTGAACGCTGTCAACCCGAGCATTTACCAAAAGTATGCGAACAACTACAGCGCTCTGACTGGGGTGACCGTCGCCAACCCGTTCTATCACTACCTGAACACCACCATCATCAACGGTCCCTATTATTACCAGCCAACCATCCCGCTGACGTCGCTGCTGGTGCCCTATCCCCAATACGGACCCATGTACACGATCGGCGAGTGCTGCTCCGGTGAGCGGTATAACCAGGTCCAGCTCAAAGGTCAGAAGGCCTTCAGCAAGGGCTACAACTTCCTGATCACCTACGTGTACACTCGCGAGAGACAGCAAATTAACAACTTCAACGATCAAACCTACTTCGACAACACGTTCCAGTGGCAGGACAGTAACCAACCGCGCCATCGCATGAACATCGCCAGCACCTACGAATTTCCTTTCGGAAAGGGACGCACCTATCTGAACAACGCTCCCAAGGTGGTGGATGCGGTGGTGGGAGGCTGGAAGATCACTCCCGTCGTCCAATTCATCTCCGGCGACTACCCGACCTTCGGGAATCTGATTGTCACCGGCAACCCATGCGTATCGAGTCCCACACCCGGTGAGTGGTTCAACGCATCCGCATTTCAGCCGATCCCGGCGAACACCTACGTGCTGCGCACCAACCCCATACAGTACGACTGCCTGAAGGGTCCGCACTTCTGGGATGTGGATACGAGTCTGGCGAAGCAATTCCGTCTCACCGAGAGGTTCCGCGCCGAACTTAAGATGACGGCTTACAACGCGCTGAACAACCTGAACCGGGGCGATCCGGATGTCAACGTCTACGACTCCAACTTCGGCAAGGCGTTATACCAGGGCTCGCCTACCGGCAATTTCGGCTCCCAAACGGCGACCTCCGCCTATAACAGCGGCCGTCAGGTCGAGTTGGGCTTTAAGATCATCTGGTAACTGACCGGCAGCACAGCTTCTTGCTACAGGCGGCGGGCCGTCCCGCCGCCTTTCTTTTGCCTGTAGTTATACTGACTTCAGATCCCATGGTGCGTCTCAGCCGGCGTAGCGTCTTCAGTTTGCTGGCATGGCCCGGCGTCCTTCTGCGCGGCCAGGGAGTGACTCCCGGCCAAGGCATGGCTTCCCGTGGCGTGAAGGCGGCGCCTCGCGGCAAACCCTCCGGACTTCCTTTTCACGCCCATTTTACGGATGTGGCCGCGCGGGCCGGCCTCAACGAAATCGTGGTCTGCGGCCACCCGAATCGCGCCGACTACGTGGTCGAGGCCATGAGCTGCGGCGCCGCCTTTTTCGACTACGACAACGACGGCTGGATCGACGTGCTGGTCCTCACCGGCTCCCGGTTTGGCGATCCTCCCTCTACTGCCTCCAAGCGGCTCTACAAGAATAACCGCGACGGCACGTTTACCGATGTGACACAGAAGGCCGGACTGTTCCGCACCGGATACACCTACGGTGTGACCGTTGGAGACTACAACAACGACGGGTTTGAGGATCTGTTCATTACCGGCTGGGGCCAGAACTGGCTTTACCGCAATAACGGCGACGGAACCTTTACCGACGTGACCCGGGAAGCCGGGCTGCTGAATCCCAAGCCGCGATTTGGATCGGGGTGCGCTTTCCTCGACTACGATCGCGACGGCAGACTGGATCTGTTCGTCTCGAACTATCTCACCTTTGATATGAACTCGGTGCCTCGCGCGGGCGAGTCCATGAGTTGCAATTATCAGGGTGTCTTCTGCGGGCCGCGCGGGCTGCCATACGGGTACCACTCCCTTTATCACAACAATGGCGACGCCACTTTCACGGATGTGACCGCCGCCTCGGGCATCGGCAAGGTGGAGGGAGGCTATGGGCTCACGGTAACGTCGGCTGATTTTGACAACGACGGCTGGCCGGACATCTATGTCGCCTGCGACTCTACCCCGAGCCTGTTGTTCCGTAACAACCACGACGGGACCTTTACCGAACAGGGTCTGGAAAGAGGCGTGGCCCTGAGCGAGGACGGCATGGAGCAGGCCGGCATGGGCCTGGGAATCGGCGATTTCAGGCTGGATGGCAGCCTGCATATCGTCAAGACGCACTTCGCCGCCGACACACCCGCTTTGTACGTGAACAACGGGAAAGGCAATTTCCGGGATATGACTATCCGCTCGGGTCTGGGTGTGGAGACGCGTTATGTGTGCTGGGGCGTCGTCGTCGCGGACCTGGACAACGATGGCAGCCCGGATATTTTCTGCGTCACCGGCGGAATCTATCCCGAAGTCAGGGACAACTATCTTACGCCGCGAGTGATTTTCCGCAACCTGGGCAAAGGACAATTCGAGGAATTGATGGGCCAGGCCGGGCCGGGCGTGGACGCTCTGCACTCAAGCCGCGGCTGCGCATTCGGCGACTTCGATAACGACGGCGACGTAGATCTGCTGATCGTCAATCACAACGAGCCTCCCTCGCTGCTGCGCAACGACCTGGCGGGCGGCAACCACTGGATCAAGGTGAAGCTGAAGGGAGTCAAGTCGAACCGCAGTGCCATCGGCGCGAGGGTTACGATGCACTATGGCGATCGAGTGCAAGTGCAGGAAGTGCTCAGCCAGATGTCCTACATGTCGCTAAGTGATACCCGATTGCACTTCGGCCTCGGACCCGTCTCGACCGTGGATATCGAGATCCGCTGGCCGCTCGGTCAAGTCGAGAAGTTGACCGGCGTGGCCGCCGATCAACTGATTCACGTGACGGAAGGCTCGGGAATCGTGCGCGCCGAGAAGTTCGCTGCCGGTAGGGCTTCAACTGGCGGGGCTTTAAAATGACGCGCTGGTTAGCCGCGCTGGTTTGCGCCGGTTTCCTCGTGGCTCAGCGGCCGCCGGTCGAAGAGGCGTGGGATCTGCTGGCTAAGGGACAGCGCAAGGAGGCCATTCGCCTCCTGCATGAAATCGTGAAGAGCCATCCCCGCGATGCCGATGCCCGGCTGCTATTGGGTAGCGTGCTGATGGAAGAAGGCGAGCGCGAAGAATCGATTGCGCAACTGACGGAAGCCGTCCGGCTGCGGCCGAAATCGGCGGAGGCGCAGAATGCCTTGGGTGAGGCGTTCAACACCTTTGGCAACCCGAAAGCCGCGCGTGGACCGTTTGAGAAGGCGGTGGAACTCAACCCCGGATTGGCGCAGGCGCGCGTCAACCTCGGCATGGTCTTGCTCGAGGCTGGTGCATTCGAAGAGGCTGCCCGGCAACTCGATCGCGGCATCGAGTTGTTGGGGCAGACCGCCGATGCGGCATATCCGCGTTATCTCCGGGCCAAGGTGTACACCGAACAGAGTGACGTGGAGAAGGCAGCCGCACAGTTGAAGCAGGCCGTTGGGCTTCGGCCTGATTTTGCCGAGGCATGGTCGGACCTGGGTGAGGCGCGAAAGACTCTGTTGGACGATGCCGGGGCACTGGCGGCTTTCGAGCGCGCCGTGGCTATCAGTCCGGAGGATGCCGTGGCGCAGACCCGGCTCGGATTGGAGTATCTCCATCAGGGCCAGGCGCACGTGGCCGTGGAGCACCTCCAAATCGCTGCGCGTCTGGATCCCGGGAACCAGACCACGCTGTACGACCTGCAACTGGCGCTTCGTGAAGACGGCTACACGGAACAAGCCGACCAGGTAAAGAAGAAATTGGCCGAACTGCTGCGCGCGAAAGACAAGTCGGACCAGAATTCGCTGGTGGCGATTCAGCTCAACAGTCAGGGCGCGGATCTCGAAAAAGCGGGCAATTTGCGCGCCGCGCTGGAGAAGTATCGTGCGGCGTTGGAACTCTATCCCGAACATGTCGGCATCCGTACCAACTTCGCGGTCGCGCTCCTCCGCCTGGGCGATTGGAGCGAGGGTCTGGCGCAACTACGCGAGGCGCTCCGCCGCGACCCCGACAACGTAACGCTGAAGGCAGCTTTGGACGACGCTCTGGCACAGGCGCCGGTCGAGTTTGGAGGTATGGGCAAAACGGTAACGCCTCCGAACACCGGAGCGAAACACTGAAAAGGGAATCGCGCGAAGGACGAACCGAGTCCTTTCTGAATAGCAGGTCTAACGTCCTGCGGCGATGACCGGAGTCAGCCAAAACTGTTGCGTTTCCTACGCCTAAGACTGAATTTGGCATTGACAGGAATATCGGATAGGTTTATCCTTTATTCGAAGGCAATTTTACCTAGAGAAAATTAAGCGTCTCGTGGGAGTGCTTTCCTTCTAACGCGGGGGAGAGGAAGACCTTCGACAAGCGCCGCTGCACAGCCTGGAAGGCGGGCGCACGCTGCAGCGGGCTGGATTTGTTGGTCATCAACCCTGACTCGGCTGGAATCGCACGAACTTCGAGAAAAGTTAGTGAAAGACGAGGCACGCCACGGGTGTGCCCAGCGAGCGCGGAAAGCCGCGCCACAAATCTGAATAACAGAAAGGAAGACTAGTCATGGCGGTAACTTCGAATGCGATCGACCAACTCAGCCGGGCTGGCGAGATTCCGCAAACCGGGCAGCAACCTCGCCCGAGTACGGCCAGAACCCTGCGCCGTGTTGCGATTCTCGGGGCGGGGACCATGGGGACGCGCATCGCCGCGCACTTTGCCAATGCGGGCGTGCCCTCTTTGCTCCTGAGCCGAGTGAATCTCAAGGAGCCCAACCGGAATGCTACGGCGGTGAAAGCGATTCAAACCGCGGTCAAGCAGAAACCCGGAGCTTTCTTCGCGGAAGACGCGATAAGGCTCATTAAACCAGGCAATTACGACGATAACCTCAAGGACATCGCAGAGTGCGACTGGGTCATCGAAACGGTTGCGGAGAACCTGCAAATCAAGCGCGACTTGTGGAGCCAGGTAGCCGCGGTTGCAAAACCGGGCACGATTCTCTCCACCTCCACGAGTGGAATTCCGCTATCCAAGATCTCGGAAGGCTTCTCGCCTGAGTTCCGACGCAATTTTCTGGGCACGCACTTCTTCAACCCGCCCCGATACCTCCATTTGCTGGAAGTGATTCCGGGGCCGGAGACGGATCCTGAGGTGATGGAATTCGTTAAGGAATATGGGGATAAGAGGCTGGGGAAAGGAGTTGTCCTATGCAAAGACACCTCAAACTTCATCGCCAATCGCGTAGGTTGCTTCTTCGGCGCCACCGTCAGCAAAATCACGCACGAAGACGGCTATACCATCGAGGAAGCCGACGCGCTGGCGGGTCCGCTGATCGGGTTGCCGAATAGCGCCAGCTTCCGCATGCTGGACCTGGTGGGCCTGGACGTATGGGGTGAAGTGAGCCCCAATCTGTACGAAGCCAACAAGGGCACCCAGTGGGCCGAACGCTTCCTGCTGCCGGAATTTGAAAAGCAGATGATCGCGAAGAAATGGCTCGGAGAGAAAACCGGGCAGGGCTTCTACAAGAGAGTGGTCACGGGCGAAGAGAAGGCGATATGGGTGCTCGATCTGAAGACCATGGAGTACCACCCAACGCAAAAGCCCAAATTCCCGTCGGTGGAAGCCGCCAACGTCATCGAAGACGTTCCGGAGCGCATCAACGCGCTGATCAGCAACGACGACCGGGCCGGCCGTTTCCTCTGGAAGCTGTTGAGCGACTATTTCCTGTATTCGGCGGAGATGATTCCCGAGATTTCCGATCGGATTGTGGACATCGATCGCGGCATCCGCTGGGGCTACGGGCACAAGCTGGGGCCGTTTGAGCTTTGGGATGCACTCGGGTTCCAGAGAATCGCGCGGCGGTTGCAGAGCGAAGGACGGGTATTGCCGCCGACCATTCAAAAGATGCTCGACAACAACGTGACCTCGCTGTATCGCTGGGCCGAAGGGGAACGTCCTCACGCGCAGTATTTTGATGTCCTGAAAATGGAGCACGCCGCGTTTGAGCCTCGTCCGGGCACGCTGGTGCTGGCGGACATCAAGCGCGCGCGCGGCGTGGTGAAGAAGAACGCCGGCGCTTCGCTGGTGGACGTGGGCGATGGTGTGTTGTGCTGCGAGTTCCACAGCAAGATGAACTCGATCGGCGAAGACATCATCAGCATGTTGTATGCAGGTCTCGAAGAGACACAGAAGAATTTCGAGGCGATGATCGTCGCCAATGAGGGTGAAAACTTCTGTGTGGGCGCCAACCTGGTACCCATCCTGCTGGCCGCGCAAGAGGGTGAATGGGACGAGCTGAACGAAGCGGTGAAGCGCTTGCAGCAGGTCAACATGTCCCTCAAGTATGCCCGCAAGCCCGTGGTTTCGGCTCCCTTTGGACGAGTCCTCGGCGGAGGGTGCGAAATCGTTCTGCATACGATTCCGCAAGCTTCGGCTGAAC
>Ga0335077_10001776_pt1 | contig 25667 bp, 22 predicted proteins | sample Lox_Sample_31_FD_207151 | JGI IMG/M metagenome (GOLD analysis project Ga0335077, IMG submission 207151) | Soil microbial communities from Loxahatchee National Wildlife Refuge, Florida, United States - Lox_Sample_3.1 | ecosystem: Environmental > Terrestrial > Soil > Wetlands | place: USA... | reverse complement strand
GCGCCGCTGGTCGCCGGGGCGGAAATCTTTGGTCGCACTCGCTGGCCGTTCGCAGACATGGTCATCGACATTTTGGGTTACTACAGCGTCTTGCTCGCCATGTTCAATCTCCTCCCCGTTCCGCCGCTCGATGGGGCCACCGCTTGGTATTTCTTTCCGGAATTCCTAAAGCGTTTGCGCAAGCCAGCGGTCAAACGCAGGGTGAGCTGGCGCGGCTGGTAGGGTGCTGAAATCTTCCCCTCGCGAATCTTCCCGTGCTACTGCAAGCTCTTCGAGCCGAGCGCCAGCGGCTCGTCCAGCACGCCGTCCACATTCGCGCCCACGCGCAGGTGCAGGTGCGACTGGTTCATGGCCATCACCGCGGCGAAGCCGATTCCTGCGCCGATCAGCGTCCCGATCGTTCCACCCTTCGGCGTTTTTCCCACGGCCAGCCCCAGTTGTCCGCCCACCAGCGCGAACGTGCTGATCGCCGCAAGCTGCTCCGGAGTCAGGCTGGTCAGCGCTCCCAGCGGACTCTGCGGCTGCGATCCCGCGAACTGTTGTCCGCCGTTGGCGTTCCCGGGACGCAGGATTCCCAGCACTCTGCCGGAGATGGCCATGCGGTATTCGTTCGGAAAGACGATGGTGCGCAGCCGCACGGACATGGCCCCGTGTCCCGCGCCGGGCCCCGATTCGCCGGTCAGTAAGCCCACCACCAGCGTGCGCGCCGGAATCACCACGCGGCCTTCGGCGTGAATCGGCACGCGCGTGCGCAGGTACACGCGTTCCCCTTCGTGCGGCGCATCCTGCGGCGTGCGCACGATGGTCATGGGGATATGCGTGCCTGCGGGGATGCTGATCACGTCCGGGATATCTCCCGGGTCCACCTGCTCCGGCGCCGCCTGCGGCTCCTGCGCCTGAGGCTCCTCCCGTTCCTGCTGTTCCTGCGGCCGATAGGGAGGCTCTTGTGGCTGCGTCGTCTGGCCCCACCCGGTCGAGAGAGTCATCAGCAGTGCGAAGAAAATGGCCACGAATTTTTTCATTTCCGTTCTCCTCAATCCGCGGAAGGTATGCCGCGACTTTCGAGCCTAGGAGACCGCACGCAGGGCCACAAGCGCCAGGCCGCGCCCGGGAGCAGGTGGCGCACTCTGGCGCGATTTAACGCATGCGCTCCCCGCAAATTGAACCCACTCTATTCGAAAGGTAAGATCGCATGGCCGTTCATCCCGCTCCGGCACTGGACCATGGCCTGATGGCTCCGCCACATACCGCCCCGCCTTCCCCGGCGTCCTCGGACGACCGCCTGGATTCCTGGAAGGAGATTGCCGCCTTTCTGAAGCGCGGCGTCCGCACCGTGCAGCGCTGGGAACGTACGGAGGCGCTCCCCGTTCATCGCCACCAGCACGCCAAGCTGGGCTCCGTCTACGCGCTCAAATCCGAAGTCTCGGCCTGGTGGGATTCCCGCGGCACACACCTCGCCGGCGCTCCCGCGGCCGCCTCCTCAGCACATTCCGGGGTGGCGCCCGGAGCCGCCTCGCGCAGGAGCCGCCTGCTCGTCCTCCCCTTCGCCAACCTGAGCGGCGACGCCCAGCAGGAGTATCTTTCCGACGGCCTGACTGAGGAAATGATCGCGCGCCTCGCGCGCCTCGAGCCGGAGCGGCTCGGCGTCATCGCGCGCACCACGGCCATGTCCTACCGTCCCGCGGCGAAACGCGCGGACCAGATCGCCCGCGAGCTGGGCGTGGATTACATCCTGGAGGGCAGCGTGCGCGCCCACGGCACCGCGCTCCGCGTCAACGTCCAGCTCGTGGACGCACGCGAGCACACCCACCTCTGGGCGGAAAGCTACGAACGCGAACTGAGTGACGTCTTCGCCTTGCAGAGCGAGCTGGCCGGCTCCATCGCCCGCGAGGTTCGCCTGGCGCTCCCCAGGCCCGAGGGCTCGGCAGCGCGCGGCGCCTCCACCGACCCCGAGGCCTACAAGGCATTCCTCATGGGCCGCTTCCTGATGAACAAAATGACCGCGGCCTCGCTCGCGCAGAGCCTCGAATGGTTCGAGCGCGCCGTCAAGCTGGATCCCGCGCTGGCCCTCGCCCATGCCGGGCTCGCCCAGGCTTACGGCCTGCTGGCCTCCGTGCCGTTTGACGCCCTTCCCCCCCGCGAAGCTATGCCCAAGGCCGCGGCCGCCGCGCGAAAAGCCCTCGAACTCGATTCCTCTCTGCCCGAGGCGCATGCAGCTCTCGGCCTCGTGCTGCACCACTACGAGTGGAACTGGGCCGAAGCGGAGAAGGCCTACCAGCGGGCCCTCGAGCTCAATCCCGATTACACCGCGGCGCTGCTTCGCTACGCCTGGCTGCTGCTGGCCCTCGGCCGCCATCCCGACGCGCTGGCACGCCTGGCCCGCGCGCAGGAAATTGCCGAGGAAATCGATCCCCACCTGATCGTCGTGGTGCGCGCCACCCGCGCCGCCGCCCTCTATTTCGCCCGCGATTTCGCGCGCGCCGCCGCCGATTGCCGCGAGGCCCTCTCGCTCGACCGCAACGATTTTCTGCTCCAGTATCTGCTGGGCCACGCGCTGCTGCGCGGCGGCCGCGTGCGCAACGGCATCGCCACGCTCCTGGCCGGCAAGCAGCATGCCGGCGAGGTGCCGCTGATGGCCGCGGGCGTGGGGCTCGCCCTGGCTCTTTCCGGCAAAAAGAAAGGCGCGGCCGCCATTCTCCGCACGCTCGAAGAGCAGCGCCGGCGCCGCTACATTCCCGCCCTGTATCCCGCGATCCTGTGCGCCGCTCTCGGAGATGACGACCGCGCGTTCACCTGGTTTGAGACCGCGCTCGAGGAACGCGCCGACGGCATGGTGCTCCTGAACGCCGACCCCATGAGCGACCGCCTGCGCCACGATCCGCGCTTCGATGCCCTGGTCCAGCGCGTGGGATTTGTCCGCACCTGAGAGGCGCCGCCGCACGGACGCCGGAGTTCAGCGGACCGCCGGTCTCGCCGCTTTGTCGTTTTCTCCTGGACCTAGCCGGACGATCACACTCTGCTTCACAGCTGCGTGGGAGATCGAGCCTGCCTTATAGCTCCGGTCCGCGCCCTGGTCCGTGCACGCCGGTTCCTTTTCGGTGGCAATCAGCGGCAGCACAGCCGGAAGGCTCACAACCACGCCGGCGGCGATCAGCGGCGCGAGCAGGGCTTTCTTCATTTTGTCGCGTGAGGACGGCGGTGGATTCAATTCCACCAGTTTGCCGCTGCGCCGTTCGCGAATGGCGAATGCCGGCCGCAGCGGGATCGTCGATCCCTCGGGTGTTTTCGCGTCATCGAGCTGCCACTCGAGTTTTCCAGGCCTGCAATTTGGGCCCGCCTTCTCCGCTTTTGTAATTCGCCCGGTGAGTTCCCATCCTGCCGGCAGCACCGCATCTCCATCCGCCTCCAAAGGCTTGGTCAGCCGGAAAAATACCTGTTGGCCGACCGTCGCCGTCGCGGAAGAAATCGGCGTAACCAGCTCCAGTTCCATGAGCTGTCCCTTCTGCACTTTCACCGTGTGCACGGGCGGCGGAGCGGTCTGTGCGAGCGCGCCCGAAGCCGGCGCAACCACCAGCGTCGTCGCCAGCATCAGCCGGCGTGCCAGTCCGAGAGAGTCCTTTGTCCTTCTTCCCATGGATAGCAGTTCCTTGCTGCTCGATGGGGTGAGCGAGCAGCGCCACAAGACACCGTAGCCGCAGTAGACTGCGCCCGGCTAGCGCCACTTTGCGCATGGGCCGTTGCGCCGCACCTTGGCGCACTCTGGCGTATCGGAATGGGGATCCGGGATGGCCCGATGACTCAGGCGGGGAGATTCTTCGCCGGCAGCAGGTCCCACACGCGCCAGAACACCTGCATGTCCTCGGGCGTGCCCAGCGAAATGCGCACGTAATCCGTCATCGGCGGGAACGGCCGCCCGATCATCACGCTGTTCGCGCGGAAGTGTTCAATCACTTCCTGCGCCGGCCTTCCGGTGTGGACCATCACGAAATTCGTTTGCGACTCGATCACTTCCAGCGACCGCGATTTGGCCTGCTTGTAAAATTCCCGCCGGTCCGCGGCGTTGCGTGCCGCGCCTTTCGGTACCGCGTCCGCGTCGTTCCATGCCGCCAGCGCCGCCCGCGCGCCCAGCACGTTCACGGCAAACTGCATCTTCCGGGCCGCCAGGCTGCGCGTGGTTTCTGTCGCCGCCACCGCGTAGCCGATGCGCGCTCCTGCCAGCCCGTAAATCTTCGAAAACGTCCGCGTCACGATCAGCCGCGGATCATCCACCGGCCGGTCCAGAAACGACGTATACGCCGGCGCGTCCACCACAAAATGATGGTAGGCCTCGTCCATCAGCACGTAGTAGCTCGCCGGAAGTTTTTCCAGAAACAATTCCAGATCCTTCCGCGGCGTGAGCGTGGCCGTCGGATTGTTCGGATTGCAGAGGTACACCAGCCCCGCTCCCCCCGCGGCGCGCGCCAGCATCGCGTCCAGATCGTGCGCGTACTCCTTCGTCAGCGGCACGGCCGCCAGTTGCGCCCCCGTGTCCCCCGCGCGGTGCGCGATGAATTCAAATGTCGGCGTCGCATAGATCAGAGTTCTCCCCGGCCCCAGGAACGCCTCCGCGGCCATGCGCAGATTTTCCGAAGATCCGCACCCCAGCGTCACCTGTTCCGGTTTCACGCTGTGTTTCGCCGCAATCGCTTCCGCCAGATCTTCGTACTCATGTTTCGGATAGCGATTGGCGATTGCCGCGCTGCCCTCCAGCGACGCATACGCCTCGGGAGACGGGCCGTACGCGTTTTCATTGGAATCGAGCAGGACCGGAGCGCCTGCGCCGCCGGCCTGTAGCGTTCGCCAATTTCCCGGCCACGCTGCTTCTCCCGCCAGGGCAGGCACGCCAATCGCGGGCAGCGCCGCCGCCGCTCCCAGCCCCGTGAACATTTGCCGGAAAAATTGCCTGCGTGCGAGTGCCATGATGCCCGTTGAATACCTCGAATGTGCGGCCCCGTCAAACGGTATTCCGCTGCGCCCGCCGCTCCTCGTCTCAGTGGTGCGATTGCCCCAGCGTTTTCTGCACGGCTTCGCGGCGCAGCCTTTCCCGGTTCACGGAGTCGGCCAGGAACACCGTATTGCGCGGATACAGTGCGCCCGCCCACGCCGCGTTCAGCCATTCGGGATGCTCTCGCACCTCGGCGGTAAAATCGCGCAGCGCCTGCTCCGCGTCCCGCCCCAGCCATTCTCCCAGCGCCAGCCCCATCAGCGGATCGTCCGCGCGCAGCCGCCAGGCGTTGAACACGCTCCGCGACCTGCGGAAACTCGCCAGCGCCGGTTGATACGATCCGGCCTCCAGCTGCGCCCAGCCCAGCTCCAGGATCACCTCGTCCGTATTCGGCGTCACCCCCACCAGCCGCGAGAGCAGCGCCACGGCCACGACGGGTTGCCCCGCGCGGTAATACCACCAGCCGATGCGGTCCAGCCCGATCACGGGTATCTCCGCCCAATGGCCTGCCCGGATGTAATCCGCATAGCGTTTTGCGTCTTTGTCGTCTCCCGAAAAGAGCTTCAAGCCCGCAATCTCCTCGGCGTACACGGCGTCACGCGCCGGGTCGCGCGGCTTCTGCCGCGCGCGCGCCGCTTCGAGCGCTGCCACTCCGCGCTTCATGTCGCCGGATGCGGCAAACGCGTCCGTGGCCGCCGCCAGCGCTGCGTGCCAGCTGATCCCCTGCGAGGAAGCCGCGGTTTCCTGCGGCATCACCTCGCATAACTTCAGGAACGCGTCCGCGGCATGCGCAAAATCCCCGGCGGCAAACGCTGCGCGCCCGTACTCCGGCAGGTAATCGGGATCCTCCGGAAGGATGCGCAGGGCATATCCGGCCAGCCGCTCCGCCTGCGCGTAGTCGTGCAGTTTCATCAACTGCTCGGCCCGCGACCGCGCCACCTCCGGCAACTCTCCGTGGCCGCCCGGTGCGATTTTCATGAGCTGCTGTGTGGTTTCCCAGGCGGCATCCACGTCCCCGGTCAGCAGGAGCGCGCGGATGCGCAGCAGATAGGCTTCCAGCGACACGGGCTCGAACTCCATGGCGTGCTGCGCCAGCTCCGCCGCCAGTTTCAGATCCTGCCGCTGAAGCGCCGCAGAGGCCATCTGGACGGCAAACGCGCGCACGTCGCTCGCCGCTTCCGCGTCCAGCGGCGACAGCTTCCCGTAATTTGCCAGCGCCCCGGCGTAGTCCCGCAGCGCAAACCGCGCCTCCGCCAGCGCCTTCAGTGCCGGCAGATCGTCCGGTTTGATCGTCAGCACGCGCGTGGCCAGCAGGGATGCGGCGCCGTACCGGCCCTCCGCCAGCGCCTTCACCGCCTCGTCCCGCGCGAACACTTCCTGGAATTCAAGCGGCCGCGAAGGCGGCGCCGGCAGCGAACCCACTTCGCGCCGGACCGCCGCGATGCGCTCCTGCGGCAGCGGATGCGACCGGAAATAGCCTTCCAGCGTCTGCATCGCCACGCGCGAAACTTCCTCCGCCGGATTTCGCGACCGGTCGTGCGTCTGTTTGTACAGTTTGTCGAACTCTTCAAACACCGCGATCACTTCCAGCGGCGAATAGCCCGCCGCCGCGGCCAGCTTCGCTCCTTCGCGGTCCGCTTCCAGTTCCTGGTCCTTCGTATATCCGGCCACGAACACGGCCACGGGCAGCGCCGCCACGCCCGCCAGCGGAATCCGCCGCATGGCCAGTTCGATTTGCAGCCGCTCCGCGCAGTGGTAGTGGTCGATGTGCTCGATCTCGTGTCCCAGGATGGCGGCCAGCGCATCTTCAGTGGTCATCAGCGCCAGCAGCCCTTCGCCGATAAACACGTGCCCGCCCGGCAGCGCGAATGCGTTGATGAAATTCACGTCCGGCACGTAATGAAACTGGTAGGGCAGCTTCCGGTGTGCATGCTGCGCCACCGCCGTTCCCACCTTCTGGATGTAGTCCTGCACGGCCTGCGCTTCCGCGTTTCCCTGCACCCGCGGAAACATGGCCTCGTATTCGCGCGCCAACTGGCTCCCGATGCGTATTTCCTCATCGTCCGGCAGCCGCGTGACCGCCATCGGCATGCGCGTCAGCTCCCGCTGCGTGTCGGCCAGGAAAAACAGCAGCGGCGCGGGGCTCACCGGCACGTCCGGCTTTCGCATCTCGCTCATCACCAGCCCCACAGCGGCCAGCAGCACGGCCACCAGCAGATAGACGCGGTGCTTCACAGGTATTGCCTCACACGATCCCGGAACCGCGTGTACAGGAACGACACGCCCAGCATCGACGCTCCCAGCACCACGAACGTCAGCGCGCGCTCCATCTTCGTCATGTCCCAGATGTCCACCAGCGGAATCTTCGCCACGCACAGCATCAGCAGCGCCAGCCCCGCCAGCCGGTAGCTCCGTTCTTTCACCTGCAGCGCAAACAGGAACACCACCACCGCTTCAAGCCCCCACCCCATCGTCACCATGCCTTTGCTCAGTTCCGCCGCCAGCAGCGACGTCACCAGCAGCAGCGCCACGAAGAACAATGTCTGCTCCGGCCGGTTCACAAAATGGAACCAGCCGCGCCGCATACGTCCTCCGTCGGGCGCCTCCGCCCCCCGCACCCGCAGCCCGTACGCCAGCGGCAGCCCCGCCAGCAGCACGGCGCACGTCACCCCCAGCACCGCAAACCGTCCGAACGCAAACGGAGCCGGAAGCGGGAAATAGCTGCGCTCGTAAAAGTTGTGCAGCACCCCGCGAACGGCAACCGCCAGCCCCAGAATCAGGCTCTGCGAAATGAACAGCCGCCGCCCGCTCGTCACCGCCACAGACAGCAACACCACCGCGAGGCCCGCCCACGCCGCCACTACCCAGTCGATGGGCACTTCAAACCGCAGCAGCGCCACCGCCGTCAGCAATCCCATCCAGGAGTGCGCCTCCGCCGCGCGCCAACTCCGGTCGCCGGACAGGAATTCCTCCGTGCGTCCCTGGAGCATCTCGTAGACGAAATAGAACACCACCGCCATCGGAACTACGGTGTAGAGCCGCGCGCTCAGAATTCCCGAATCGCTTTCCGCGTTCAGGTTGACGAAAAAGATTCGGAGGAATCCGGAGACGAGCAATCCATAGGCCTGCAGCCGCAGCGCCAGCCAGCGCTTCGCCATTCCCGCTTCCAGCAGCCCCACGCCCAGTAGTGCCCAGGCCAGCGCCACGCTCGCCGGCTGCAGCTCATACCACGCCAGCAGCGCGAGCACGCCCGTGCCGCACCACGCCAGCGCCGCGGGCAGATGTTGTGTCCACGCCCGCTCCTCCGCCTCGCCCCAGCGCGCGCCCATGTAGCAGAGCGCGCCGATCGCGGCCAGCGTTGCCAGCCGCTCCGAAATTCCGCCCCCGCCCCGCAGCACTCCGCCGGTCACGTGCAGATTCACGGCCAGCACGCGCACCAGCGCCAGTCCCACCGCCGCGCACGCCTCCGGCATCAGCCGGTATTCCTTCCAGCGTTTCGCTCCGCCCAGCAGCAGGACTCCCAGCGCCACCCAGACAACCGCAATCCACGCGTAGGGAAACGCCACGTACGCCCCGGCCGCGGCCACTCCGCCCGCCAGCCACGAGAGCACCTCGCAGGCAAACGCGTCCCAGCGCTCCGGAAACAGATCCGGCCACCCGCGAGGCGCCACGTGCGCCGTGAACAGCAACAGCGCCGCGGCTGCCGCGCACGTGAATCCCAGCGGCAAATGCAGCGTGTACGTCGCATGATCCATCCGTTCGCCGAATACCCCTGCCGCGTGCACGCCGATCAACTGGATCGCCGCCGCCGCGCTGGCGATGTAGCCCAGCCGCCGGAACACGATTTCCTTCAAAAACACTCCCGCGAAGAACAGCGCCTCCGCCAGCGCCAGCCACAGCAGCGAGGTGTTTTCCGGCGAGAAATGCGTCGGCATGGCCGTGAAGATCAGCGTCACGCCGATCGTCGTCAGCAGCACGAACGCCGCGCGCCGCCGCCGCGCTATCGGCAGTTGGCCCAGCACGAATTCCACGCCGCCCACTCCCAGCAGGAATTTCCAGGCCAGCTCCGGGTGCACGGACTGATATTTCGCCAGCGCCAGCAGCAGAAACGTGTTCAGGATGCAGGCGACGCTGGACGTGTTCTCGTCGTCCGGCGCCGCGCGCACCACGTACGACGCGCGGAACACCGCCCAGTACAGCAGCAGGAAGGCAATGCTCGCCGCGAACTCCGGAAATGGCCGCAGCGGCCGCTTCATCGGCTCGATGATCGGCACCAGCCACCAGAAGTGATTCAGATACGTCGCCAGAATTCCGAACACTTCCAGCTCGTACCATTTCATCCGCACGGAAAGCACCGCCACCGCCATCGCCAGCACCACGGAGGCCGAAAGGCTCCACACGCCTCCGTCGCGGTTCACCGTGATGGTCAGAAACGCCAGCAGCAGCGCCAGCCCCGTCACCATCTGCGAGCGGTAGCGCAGCGTGTGTCCCACCATTGCTCCCGCCACCACCAGCATCAGGAAGAGGTCCCCCAGCAGTGTCACTCCCTCGATCCGCGCCGCAGGCACGTGGTACATCGCATAGGTCACAAAGAACAGCAGCGGCCATCCGCCGGCGATTCCCGCGCGCGCCAGCAGCCGGTAGCGCTCCACACGTTCGAAGCGGATCCCCGCCGCCAGCAGCGCCACCGCGCATGCGTATCCCACGGCCACCCGCCGCCCCGGCGTGGTGGCCTGCAAGGCCAGGAAGAACGCGATCCCAAGCACTACGCCCGTGATGCCGAGTTTGCTCAGCCAGTTCGTTCCCAGCATCTCCTCGATGTCCGGCAATTTTGCGCGCACGCTTCGCGCCGTTTCCGTGGGGCTGAGCGTCGGACTGTACGAAACCGGGGGTTTCGGCACCCCGTGCGCCGAGAGCGCTGCCGCGGTCGCCTCCGCCGGCGCTGGACGCGTCAGTTCGCGCGGCCGGACCGATTCCGATGGCGCAGTTGCCGGCGGCGCCGCGGGCGGAGTTGCAGGAGGAGCTGCCGGTGCCGCGGTGATCCCCGGCTGCGGCCAGGGCGGAATCGGCGGAACTGTTGCAGCAGCAGGCGGAGCCGCGGGCTGTATGGCGGGAGCAGCGGGCGCTGGTTTCACCGCCTCCGCTGCGGCAGTCGGCGCGGGCGCGGCGGCCGCCGTTCCGGCTCCGCGCGACGCCACCGCCACCTGGAGCTGCGCCACGCTCTCTTCCAGTTTCCTCAGGCGCGTCCCCAGTTGGTATTCGATCGCTCCCAGCCGGCCTTCAATCTCCCGGAACCGCTGGTATTGCCGCACCGCGCGCACAATCGTCCACACCACCAGCGCGGCCACCATCAGGAAAATGGATCCGAGGATCTGCACGTCCGTTCCCCGCATGTTGGCGACGACGATCAGGCCAAAAATCAGGACCCCGAGGATGACGAAGCCCGCGTAGCGGGATTTGCGTGGCTCTGTCATGGTGGTGCTTCGTTCCGCAGAGTGTATCCAGCCCGTCCCGGGCAGGCAAAAAGGAAATCCCCGCGTGTGCCCACATCCCCGTGTCCGGCCGCCCGCCTATCGCCAGGGCAGCGGCACGTGGTCGAACCGGTAGCCCAGAATTCCTTTCACGATGATGTGGTCCGTTCCCGCCGTTACTCCCACTCCCACTCCGAAGTTCACTTCCCATTTCGGCGAAAGGTTCAGGTCGATGGCCGGAATAATCTGCTGCTGCTGTTCGCCGATGGGATCGAAATTTCCCACCGGCCCCAGGCTTCCGTAGTATTCGAAGCCCGCGCTTACTTTTTTCGTCACGTCGTAGCTCAATTTCACGTTCGGAGAAAACTCCCAGCCCCTCCGCTGGTTCAGTCCCGCGAACGACCGGTCAAACGTCGGATTGAACGACCAGTACCAGCGCCCGATTTTCTGATCGATGATCGGGCGCAGTTCGATCGTCCAGGTATCCTCGGAGAACAACCGCCTCTGGTAGCCGAACTCCGTGGACAAACTCACGCCCACCGGCCAGTGCCATTTTTCCGGCACGCGCACCCGCGGCCGGATGTGCGTTCCCACGTACTGCCATCCATACCGCTCCTGCACCGACGTGAACGTGTACCAGCCCACCTCGAACCACGAAGCAATTCCGCGGGTGATTTCCAGCGTCTCGTGGAACGCGTCCTCCGTCGGATACACTCCGTTCTCCATCGTCTTTGTGCCGTTCACCGTGTAGTTGCTGTGGAATTCGACCATGGTCTTTCCGGGTTCCACCGTCTCCGCACCGTATACCTGAATTTCGTAGTTGTCCTGCGCGCGCGCCTCCGCCGCGAGCAGAAGAATTGCACCCAAGCTCAGCAGGAGGCGCAGGGTATTCACGTGAAGCATCTTCGGGAGGATGGCGAACCCCGGAAGTATGCCCCGCGGCCTCCGATGCCGTCAAACTTCCTCCGCACCCGCTCGACTCCTCCGTCCCCCGTCGGAGTTACCATGCCATATGGGAAAGGACACGGACATGAACGAGACACCGCTCCGCCGCCAGCTCGCCGCTCTCATCGCCTGGGGAGACGCGCACGCCGACTGGCCCGAGGCCCTCGCCGGCCTTCCGCCGCGCCTTCGCGGCGCGCGTCCGCCGGGCCTGCCGCATTCCCCCTGGGAGCTGCTCGAACACGTGCGCATCGCCCAATGGGACATCCTCGAATTCAGCCGCAACCCGAAACACATTTCGCCCGAATTTCCCCGTGGCTACTGGCCCAAGAGCGCCGCGCCGTCCAGCCCTGCCGCGTGGACGAACAGCGTGAAAACGTTCCTCCGCGGCCGCAAAGCCTTCCAGCAACTCGTCTCCAATCCGAAAACCGATCTCTTCGCCCGCATCCCCCACGGCTCGGGACAAACCATCCTCCGCGAAATTCTCCTCGCCGCGGACCACAACTCCTACCACCTCGGCCAGTTCATCCTGGTTCGCCGCCTGCTCGGCGCCTGGCGCTAGCGCGCTCCCGGCACCGCCGGCCAGCATCTGGAAAGGTAGGGAGAAGCCCATGAAAAAAAACCGAGCATCCAGACGCGAGTTCCTGAAGGCCACCGGCCTCGCCACGGCCGGTCTCGTTCTTTCCGGCTCTGCCGCATCGGCGCGCGTCGCCGCTCCTTCGCCTTCTCCGCTGCCGCCCGCGGGCCCCGGTCAGGCCGCCTCCCCCGACTACACGCTGCACATCCAGCCCACTCCGCTCGAGATCGCTCCCAACCACATCATCTCCGTCAACACCTACAACGGGCAGTTTCCCGGCCCGCTGCTGCGCCTGAAAGAAGGCCGCCAGGTGATCGTCGACGCGTTCAATCACACCGACACGCCCGAGCAGTTGCACTGGCACGGCCAGTTCCTGCCCACCGATGTGGACGGCGCCGCCGAGGAGGGCACTCCCTGGATCCCCGCGCACGGCATGCGCCGCATCGTCTTCACGCCGCGGCCCGCCGGCTTCCGCTTCTATCACACCCACAATCGCGCCGGCGCCGATCTCTCCGCCGGCCTCTACAGCGGCCAGGCCGGCCCCGTCTACATCGAGCCGCTCCACGAGCCCGGCCGCTTCGACCGCGAAGTGTTTCTCGTCCTCAAGGAATTCGAACCCGCGTTCAGCCGCGGCGGCGACATGGCCCAGGATTTTCTCTCCCCCTCCACGCGCGTGAAGGCCCTGGAGGACGCCGGGGAGCTGGCCATGAAGGCCTCCCTCGCGCAGGGCCTGCCCCACGGCTACGAAGTCGGCTACCGTTCCTTCACCATCAACGGCCGCATGCTGGGCCACGGCGAGCCCGTTCGCGTCAAATCGCGCGAGCGCATCCTCTTTCACGTTCTCAACGCCAGCGCCACGGAAATTCGCAGCCTGGCCCTGCCCGGCCATTCCTTCCAGGTTGTCGCTCTCGACGGCAATCCCGTTCCCGCTCCCGCCCGCGTTCCCGTCCTCTGGATCGGCACCGCCGAGCGCGTCTCCGCCATCGTGGAGATGAATCATCCCGGCGTCTGGATTCTCGGCGACCTCGCCGACGACGATCGCCGCCACGGCATGGGCATCGTCGTGGAATACCCCGGCAGCAGGGGCAAGCCGCAGTGGATCGCTCCGCCCGCCCATCGCTGGAACTACGCCCTTTTCGGCAGGACCACCCCGGCCCCATTGCCCGACGAAGTCATGGAAATGACCTTCGCCAAGGACAACGCCGCCGACCACGGCTTCAACCGCTGGACTATCAACGGCCTCGCCTATCCCATGAGCAACGAAATGGTTCCCGCTTCCTTTCATCTGAAGCGCGGCCGCCGTTACCGCCTGCACTTTCGCAATGCCAGCGACGACATTCACCCCATCCATCTCCACCGCCACAGCTTCGAGCTGGTCAATCTCGCCGGCGCATCCACCGCCGGCATTCTGAAAGACGTGCTCATGCTCGGCGGCTATCAGGAGGCTTCCGTCGATTTCGTCGCCGACGATCCCGGGCTCACTCTCTTCCACTGCCACCAGCAGCTGCACATGGATTTCGGCTTCATGGCCCTGTTTGACTACGTGTGACCGTTTCGCGCGCGCCTTCGATTCACTCTCCTCCGGATGCCCCATAATGGTTGTCTCTCGCCGCTCCCCGGCGAGCGGCGCTCATGACCTACGACGAAGCCGTCCACGACCTGCTCGCGCTCGGCAAGGAGCTTTCCGCGCCCCGCCAGGCACGCGTCCAGAAATTCGACCTCGAAAACATCACGCGCCTCGCCGAGCGCATGGGTTCTCCCCACCGCGCGATTCCCTGCGCCCACCTGGCCGGCACCAACGGCAAGGGTTCCACCGCCGCCATTCTCGAATCCATCATTTACGCCTCCGGCGCGCGCACCGGCCTCTACACCTCCCCGCACCTCGAGCGCATCAACGAGCGCATCCGCGTCAACAGCCTGGAAATCTACGACCACGATTTCGCCTCCTCCTTCACACGCGTGCACACTCTCATCGAGCAGATGCTCGCCTCCGGCGAACTTGCCGCCCATCCCACCTTTTTCGAGTGCCTCACCGCCATGGCCTTCGACCATTTCCTCCGCGCCCGCGTCGAATTTTCCATCTACGAAGTCGGCCTGGGCGGCCGGCTCGATGCCACCAACATCCTCCAGCCCGAGCTCGCCATCATCACCTCCATCGATTTCGACCATGAGGAATTTCTCGGCCACTCCATCCCGCAGATCGCCGCGGAAAAGGCCGGCATTCTCAAGCCCGGCTCGACCGTCATCTCCGCCGCCGAAAATCCGGACGCCTCCGCCGTCATCCTCCGCCGCGCGGGCGAACTCGGCATCGGCCCCGGGAATTTTGTGGATGTCACCGCCGCCTATCACCTGGAAGTCCTCGATTCCCGTCCCGACGGCTCCCGCGCGCGCGCCGAATGCCTCCGCGACGGCTGGCAGCTCGAATTTCCCTTGCCGCTTCCCGGCCGCTTCCAGCTCCGCAATGCGCTCACCGCCATCGCCGCCGCGCGGGCCCTCCAGGCCCGCCGCTTTCCGCTCGTCGAAGACGCCATTTACGGCGGCCTCGCCGCCGTCCGCTGGCCCGGCCGCCTCGAGCGTGTTTCTCGCCAGCCGGACGTCTATCTCGACGGCACGCACAATCCCGCCGGCGCCCGCGAACTCGCCGCCTTCTGGCGCGAGCACTTCTCCGGCCGCAACATTCATCTCGTCTTCGGCGCCGTTCGCGACAAAGCCGTGGACGAAGTCGCCGGCCTGCTCTTTCCCCACGCCGCTTCCGTCATTCTCACCGCCGCGCGCACTTCCCGCGCCATCTCGCCGCCCGCCCTCGCCGATTACGTGGCGCATCATGCCTCGAACGTCGAAGTGGTGACGGAACCCGAGCTGGCCTTCGAGCGCGCCCTCGAGCGCGCCCATGCCGCCGACGCCGTCTTCGTCACCGGCTCGCTCTATCTGGTCGGCGATCTCCGCCGCTGGTGGAACCAGCGCCATCCCGGCGACGCCCCTCCCGAGCGCCCTCCCGCCGCCCCGCCCCGCCGCCGCTAGCGCCGTTCCTCCTCCCTGGTCTCTGTGACTCTGCCATCTCCGTGTTGGTCTTTTTCTCTTCCTCTCCATTGCCGTGGCGCGTTGTTCGCGGTTATCGTCTGTTCTCCCCCGGAGGGGATGCAGTTGCACGCCGCATCCACCGCGACTTCCGCCGGCCCGGCCGCTCGCCTCGGCGAGCTGGTCAGCTACGTCCGCTCCCTCCTCTTCACCATCCCGCTCATCTATCTGCTCACCATTTTCTGGGGCACGCTCTCTGCCTTCGCCGCAATTGCCGATTCCTCCGGCCGCCTCCAGCACCGCTGCGCGCGCTTCTGGGCCCGCTGCCTGCTCGCTGTCTGCGGCGTGCGCGTCCGCGTTCACGGCGCGGAACACATCCCGCCCGGTTCCACCTGTGTCTGGACCGCCAACCACCAGAGCTATCTCGATATTCCCGTGGTTTTCGCGCGGCTTCCCGCGGACTTCCGCATCATGGCCAAAGCCTCGCTCTTCCATTTCCCCTTTCTTGGCTGGCATCTGCGCCGCTCCGGCCACATGCCCGTCGAGCGCGCCAACCCCGCCCGCGCCGCCCGCAGCCTGCTCGCCGCCGCCGCTCACGTCCGCCGCGGCACTCCCGTCTTCATTTTTCCTGAGGGCGGCCGCTCTCCCGACGGGCAGCTCCGCGAATTCAAGACCGGCGCATTTCTTCTGGCCATCAAAGCCGAAGCGCCCGTCGTTCCCGTCACCATTCACGGCACCTTCGCCGCTCTCCCCATGCATTCCTGGAACGTCCGTCCCGGCCTCGTCGATCTCGTCCTCCATCCGCCCATCCCCACCGCTGGCATGACCAGCCACTCCTCCGATGCGCTCGCCGCGCAGGTGCGCGACGTCATCGCCCGCGACCTGGATTCGAATTCTGTCTCTTCCTAGCATCTGCTCCAGGGCGGGCCATGTTTCTTCTCGGCTCTTGGACTGACTGGTCGTCTATGCAGACCTTCGACTTTCAACTTCGAACCTCCCCCGATAAACTAGCCCTGTCCCCGGAAGGAGCCCACATGTCCGACCTGAGCTATCCCATCGGCAAATTCCAGTGGAGCGGCAGCGCCACTCCCGAAGATCGCCGCCGTCACATCGCTGCCATCGCCGCTGCTCCCGCAAAATTCCGCGCCGCCGTCGCCGGCCTCACGCCCAGCCAGCTCGACACGCCCTACCGTCCCGGCGGCTGGACCGTCCGCCGGGTGATCCATCACCTGCCCGACAGCCACATGAACGCCTTCATCCGCTGCAAGCTCGCCCTCACTGAAAGTCAGCCCACCATCAAACCCTACGACGAGAAGCTCTGGGCCAATCTCGCCGACGCCGCCGACACGCCCGTGGAGACCTCGCTCGCCCTGCTCGATGCCCTCCATGCCCGCTGGGTCGTGCTCCTCCGCGCCATGGAGCCCGAGGATTTTTCCCGCCTGATGATCCACCCCGAGCATGCCGCCCCGCTCTCGCTCGACTGGATCCTCGCGCTCTACGCCTGGCATGGCGCGCACCACACCGCTCACATCACCGCACTGCGCCAGCGCATGGGGTGGAAGGCGAAGTCTCGCTCCGCAAAATCTGGCGCCAAGCCTCGCAGGCCGAAGGCCAGATCGCGGAAGTCCCGCGGAAAGTAGTCTCGAGTGTCCTCCGGCGCATTCGATTCCTCCGGGCCGGCCGGCGCCCCCGCCATCATTCTTCTGCACGGCTCCTCGGAAACGCGCCGCCAGTGGCAGCCGCAGGCCCGCGCGCTTTCCGGCTCTTTCCACGTCATTGCCCCCGATTTGCCCGCTCACGGCGCTCTCCTCGGCACGCCCTTCCGCATGGACGCCGTGCTCGCCTGGCTCTCCGATCTGATCTCGCAGCAGGCCGGAGGACGCGCCGTCGTTGCCGGCATCTCCTTGGGCGGCTACGTGACCATGGAATTCGCCGCGCGCCATCCCGAGCAGGTCCTTGGCGCCATTCCGCTGAGCTGCACCGCGGAGCCCACCGGTCCCGGCGCGGCCCTCTTCCTCGTCGCCACCTGGTTTATGTCGCTCGCGCCTCTCCCGCTCCTGCGGGTTATGAAGCGCGTGGCGGGCGATTTCCTCTATTCTCCTGAAGCGGCGGAATTGCTCACCGGCTTCTCCTTCCGCGGCGGCGCCCAGGGCATCCGCAGCGTCCTCTGGCGCAGCTTCGTCGAGAAGATTCGCTCCTATCCCGGCCCCGTCCTGTTCATCAACGGCCAGCGCGACTGGCCCTTTCGCTGCCACGAGCGCCGCTTCCTCGCCGCAGCGCGGCAGGGCCGGCTCGAGCTGATCCCGCGCGCCTTCCACGTGTGCAATCTCGACGATCCCGCCCGCGTCACCGCCCTCATCCGCGACTTCGCCAACTCCGTGTCCGCCGGCCGCCGCTGATCTGCGTCTCGGGTTTTGCCGCGCGGCTCTGTGTCCTCCGTCTCTCCTCGGTAAGTTTTTTTCTTTCCCTTCCGATTTCTGTAAACTCTGCCTATGACACAACACTCCAAGCCGCTCGTCGGCATCCTCATGGGCTCCAAATCCGACTGGGAAGTGATGGAGCATTCCTCGAAAACGCTCGACGAACTGGGCATCGCCCACGACGTCCGCGTTCTCTCCGCGCATCGCACGCCCGACCAGACGCTCGACTATGCCGCCTCCGCCGCCCAGCGCGGCCTCGAGGTGATCATCGCCGCCGCGGGCGGCGCCGCTCATCTCGCCGGCGTCGTCGCCGCCAAAACCGCCCTGCCCGTTCTCGGCGTCCCCATGGAATCGAAATCCCTCAAGGGCCTCGACTCGCTCCTCTCCATGGTCCAGATGCCCGCCGGAATTCCCGTCGCCACTCTGGCCATCGGCAAGCCCGGCGCCATCAACGCCGCGCTTTTCGCCGCCGCCATCCTGTCCATCAAATATCCCGACGTGCAGAAGGCCCTCGCCAGATTCCGCGAGATCCAGAGCCGCGCCGTGCTCGAACAGGGCGACCCCCGCGAATCCACCAAGAAGAACTGAAGGGCAGCCCAAAGGCCATTGAGTGCGAAAGCCGCCGCGGTTCGGGCGGCTTTCGCCTTTCTTTGCTGCGAACACGGCGCCTGCACTGGTCTGCTCATTGCCTCCCAATTTTCCCCAATGCTACGATGGTCGCTTCCATGCGCCCCGCTCCCTACTCCGTGGCCCGCATCGGTGTCCCCTTCCGCACGCTGGAAGAAGAGCAAACCGGCGCGGCAAAAGCCCGCAAGATCGAGTTCTACTACCGTGCCATCCGCGACGCCGGCGCCGAACCTGTGCCCGTATCGTTGGCGCAGGATGCCGCCTCCATCCGCCGGCTGGCCGAATCCCTCGACGCCTTCGTCCTCACCGGCAGCCCCGCAGACGTCGACCCCGCCCGTTACGGCGCCCCTCGCCATCCCCGCACCGCCCCCGCCGACCCCGCCCGCGAGCGCACCGACGACGCTCTGCTCGCCCACGCCTTCGCCGCCGGCAAGCCCGTCCTCGCCGTCTGTTACGGAAACCAGCTCCTCAACGTTCACCTCGGCGGCAGCCTCGTGCAGGATATCCCCGGCGAAATCCCGCACCCTCTGCAGCACCAGAAACCCGAAGGCGATTCGCGCGACCCGCAGCATGCCGTGCGCCTGGACCCCGGCTCCCTCCTCGCCTCCCTCGCCGGCTCCCCTGATGCGCGCATCAATAGCTCGCATCACCAGTCCATCCGCCGGCCGGGAAGCAATCTTCGCGTCGTGGCCCACGCTCCCGACGGCGTCATCGAAGCCGTCGAATGGACCGGTGGCTCCAACTGGATTGTCGGCGTGCAGTGGCATCCCGAGCGCATGGAGGGCGATCCGTTTGCCGCCGCGCTCTTCCGCGAACTCGTCGTCGCCGCCCGCCACGCCGGGGTCAGGCTTTGACTCCCCGGTTCGGCGTCATTGAGTTTCGTTTTTCGAATTTCGAGTTTCGTTTTCTGGGGGCTCCATGATCTCTCTGGCCGGCAAGGCCGCTCTCATCACCGGCGGTTCCCGCGGCATCGGCGCCGCCTGCGTTCGCCTCTTCGCCCGCGCCGGCGCCGACATCGTCTTCAGCTACCATCGCGACGCCTCCTCCGCCGAGCGCGTGGCCCAGGAGTCCCGCCGCCACGGCACTCGCGTCGAGTTCTTCAAGGCCGATCTCGCCAAAATGGCCCCCGCCGAGAAGCTCGTCAAATTCTCCCACGAGCGTCTCGGCCGCCTGGACATCCTCGTCGCCAACGCGGGCATCTGGAACGTTGAGGACCTGCCCATCGAAAAAATGTCCGAACGCGACTGGGACCACATGATGGCCGTCAATCTCAAAAGCGTCTACAGCGTCATCCACTTCGCCGTCCCGCACATGATCCGCCAGCGTTCCGGCCGCATCGTGGCCGTCAGCTCCACGGCCGGCCAGCGTGGCGAGGCCCTCCATTCCCATTACGGCGCCACCAAGGGCGCCATCATCAGCCTGGTCAAAGGCCTCTCCACCGAACTCGCCCCGCACAACATCCTCGTCAACTCCGTCGCTCCCGGCTGGGTGGATACGGACATGTCCAAGCCCGTCTTCAAGGACAAAAAAGCCCTCAAGCAAATTCTCGAAAAGCAGCCCCTCCGCCGCGTAGCCACCGCGGAGGAGTGCGCCGGCCCCATCCTCTTTCTCGCCTCGGACCTTTCCAGCTTCATCACCGGCGAAATCCTCAACGTCAACGGAGGCTCGGTTCTGTGCGGGTAGTCCATCCTGCCCTGTGTAGCGCAGGGCGCAAGCCCTGCGGTTGTTCGGCCTGGTACCTGGGCGCGATCTTTGCTGCGGCGATTCTTTCTTGCTTCGCGGCCTGGCCGGTTCCCGCTCGCGCCCAGGACACTGTCGTTCTCGCTCCCGATGCCAGCGCCGCCAAAGCCCGCGAAGTCATCCAGCGCGCCATCCAGGCCCTCGGTGGTCCCGCCTATCTCGGCGTCAAGGACATGACCCGCTCCGGCCGCTACACCGCCTTCGAGCACAGCGGCGCCACTCGCGGCACCGTCAAGATCACCGACATCGTCAAGCTCCCCGATAAAGAGCGCATCGAATACAACGTCAAGATGTACTACGGTTTCGATGCCCCCATCCCGCTCATTTTTGTGAACATTCCCTACCCCCTCAGCAAGAAAAAATCCACCTTCGAGGTCCACAATGGCGACTCCGGCTGGATTCTCGGCGCGGGCGGCATCGTGGACATGCCCGCCGATTCTCTCGCCCATCTCCGCGAAAAGCGCAAGAAGGACCTCAACCTCCTCTTTCGCGAACGCCTCAACGAGCCCGGCCTCATTCTGCGCTACTCCGGCCAGGACGTCGTGGATCTCAAGCTCGTCGACTGGGTGGAAATTTCCGACGCCGACCGTTTCACCACCCGCATCGCCTTCGAGCACTCCACCCGTCTTCCCCTCCGCGCTATCTTCCTCTACCGCGATCCCGAGACCGGAGACCCCGTCGAGGACCACGACTACTTCTCCAACTACCGCCCCATCCAGGGCGTCATGACTCCCATGCAGATCACCCACGAGCACCAGGGCTACCAGGTTTCCCAGATGTTTTTCGAGGACGTGAAGTACAATTCCGGCATCTCCGACGAAATCTTCACCCGCCAGGGCCTCGAGCAGCTCGCTCACGGCAAGAAAAAGTAAGCGCTGTCCCGCGCATCCGCCGCAGCGGGAGAGTTCTGTCTCCTTTGCGCTTCCGCTTCGTCGCCTGCCGTTCCCGCGGCTACGGCGCTTTCTCCGCCGGCACTCCGATCACCGCCACAGTGTCTCCCTGTTTCATCGTCGGCACCGCGCAGATATGCAGCACCACTCCCGCCACCGGCGCCCGCGCCGTGGAAACGATATTTCCGTAGTAATCCGTCACGTACCCCAGCTTCTCTCCCTCGGCCACGTACACGCTGCGCAGCACCAGCGGATAGAAAATTCCTCCCTTCTCGCTCGCCACCGTCTCCGTCTTCTCCAGCCACACCGGATTTTCGATCGGCAGCGGCGGCCCTTCCAGCATCTTCAGCGCCCGCATCGTGCTGATCGTTCCCGTCACCAGCAGGTTTACGTCGTCGCTTTCCACCGTTCCCGCGTGCCCCGCCTCCACCACGATCGCAGGTTTTCCCTTCACCGATGCCGTATTGTCCAGATACCGCGTCGCCGCCGGGTCCGTCGGCCGGTCCCGCCAGAGGATGATGTGGTTCAGCCCGAACGCCAGCACCATCTCTTTCGAAATCCGGTCCTGTTCCTCGTGCCCCGTCGGCCCCCAGTAGCTGTACGGCCGCAGGCTCTCGTCCAGGTCGCCCCCGTGGTAGTCAATCAGGTAGTCGCACCGCTCCACCACTTCCTTCGTCATTACGTACGCCGCGCGCTCCGTCTGCGTTCCGTCCGCCTTGCCCGGATAGAACCGGTTCATGTTCTTCCCGTCCACCGGGTTCACATGCGGCACCATGTGCTCGAACGAAGCCGGATTCACCAGCGGCAGAATCACCACTGTGCCCGTCAAATGCATGGGATCCAGAATCGCCGCCACGCGCTCCAGCGCGAGGATCGACGCGTACTCCGTTCCATGCGCCCCGGCCACCAGCGCCAGCACCCGCCCCGGCATCACTCCGTTCACCACGATCACCGGAATCCCGTACCCCGCGTCCACTCCCTTCGGCACTTCCAGAACGCCGTTCGCCCGCTGTCCCCTCAGCGCCTCCGCCGTTCCCACCCGGTAGCTGATCTGCGCCTGCGCCGCCGCCTTCGGACACCACGCCACCACCGCCGCCATCGTCATCCCCACCGCCAGCCGCGTCGCTGCTTTTTGCCAATTCATCGCCTGCCTCCCATCGCCGCGAGCGTAGCACATCGCCGCCTCCCCGCCGCCTCTCCGGTTCGATTGGACGTGCTCCGCACTCGCGTTATACTTTCCGAATGCCCCGAAGCCGCAAGAGCCCGCCGATGCACGGCACCACGATTCTCTGCGTCCGCCGCGACGGAAAAGTCGTCATGGCTGGCGACGGCCAGGTGACTCTCGGCGAAAGCGTCATCAAGCAGTCCGCCAAAAAAGTCCGCCGCCTGTTTGAAGACAAAGTCCTCGCCGGTTTTGCCGGCCACACCGCGGACGCCCTTTCTCTCTTCTCGCGCTTCGAAGGCAAGCTCCAGGAATACCACGGCAATCTCGCACGCGCCGCTGTCGAGCTGGCCAAGGATTGGCGCACCGACCGCCTGCTGCGCCACCTCGATGCCCTCCTCGTCGTCGCCGACACCAAGAGCACCTTCGTCCTCTCCGGCAACGGCGACATCATCGAGCCCGACGACGGCATCTGCTCCATCGGCTCCGGCGGGCCCTACGCCCTCGCCGCCGCACGCGCCCTCGCCGGCCACACAAAAATGTCTGCACGCGAAATCGCCCAGGAAGCCATGCGCATTTCCAGTGAGATTTGCATCTATACCAACGATAATTTTTCCATCGAGGAACTGTGACCGACAAGGCCGACAAGCAGCGCGTTCTCTACCTTCCCGGCGAGATGCCCCCGCAGGAGCCCGAGCAGCTTCCCGCTCTCGACGACATGACTCCCCGCGAAATCGTCGTGGAGCTCGACAAATACATCATCGGCCAGACGCCCGCCAAGCGCGCCGTGGCCGTGGCCCTTCGCAACCGCGTCCGCCGCCAGAAGCTCGCTCCCGAGCTCGCCGAGGATATCCTCCCGAAAAACATTCTGATGATCGGCCCCACCGGTGTCGGCAAGACGGAAATCGCCCGGCGCCTGGCCCGCCTGGCCGGCTGCCCCTTCGTCAAAGTCGAAGCCTCCAAGTACACCGAGGTCGGCTACGTCGGCCGCGACGTCGAATCCATGGTCCGCGACCTCGTGGAAAACGCGATCGACATGATCCGCGAGGAAAAACTCGACGAAGTGGCCGAGCGCGCCGAGCAAACCGCCGAAGAGCGCCTGCTCGATCTCCTCCTTCCTCCACCGGGCTACTCCCCTCCCAGTTCTCCTCCCGGAGCTCCGGGCGGCGCCCAAGGTCCGGTTTTCTCCGGCCAGGTCTCCACCACCGGCTCGCCCTCCGACGAAGCGCAGCGCCTGGAGCAGTACGCCCGCACGCGCGAAAAGCTCCGTGCCCAGTTCCGCGACGCCAAGCTCGACTCCCGCATGGTCGAGGTCGAAGTCCGCGAGCGCTCCATGCCCGCCTTCGAAATCGTCTCCAGCCAGGGCGTCGAGGAAATGGACATCAACGTCCGCGACATGCTCTCCAACTTCTTCGGCCAGGCCAAAAAGAAGCGCAAGATGAGCGTCGCCGACGCCTACGAATACCTGATCCAGGAAGAGGAAAACAAACTCATCGACATGGATCAGGTCACCCGCATGGCCGTCGACCGCGCCGAGCAGATGGGCATCATCTTCATCGACGAAATCGACAAGATTGCCGGCCGCGAATCCGGCCACGGCCCCGACGTCTCCCGCGAAGGCGTCCAGCGCGACATCCTGCCCATCGTCGAGGGCACCACCGTCAATTCCCGCTACGGCCTCATCCGCACCGAACACATTCTGTTCGTCGCCGCGGGCGCCTTCCACGTCTCCAAGCCTTCCGATCTCATCCCCGAACTCCAGGGACGTTTTCCCATCCGCGTCGAGCTCACTCCGCTCACCGAGGGCGATTTCGTCCGCATCCTCACCGAGCCCAAGAACGCCCTCATCAAGCAGTACGCCGCCCTGCTGGAAACTGAAGGATTGAAGCTCTCCTTCGGCGACGACGCCATCGCCGCTCTCGCCAAATTTGCCGCCCAGGTCAATTCCCAGACGGAGAACATCGGCGCCCGCCGCCTCCACACCATCCTCGAAAAGGTTCTCGACGAGCTCTCCTTCGAGGCCCCGGAGATGAAGAAGAAGTCCGTGAAGATCGACGCCGCCTACGTCCAGAAGCAGCTCGCCGATATCGTCAAGGATCAGGATTTGAGCCGCTACATTCTGTGAACCATCCGAATTCGACACTCGAAACGGAACGCGCGCACGGATACCCCTCATTCCGTCCATCCGCGCAGCCCCGCCGAATTTCGATTCTCCCGCTTCGCGTTTCGCTCTTATCCCTGCTCGTCGTGGTCTGCGAGGTTGCCTGTGGCGTTCCCGCCGAGCCCCAGCCACCTCGTCCCCTCGTTCCCGTCGCGGTCACCGACCTCGCTGCGCGCCAGTTGGGCGATGGCGGTCTTCTCACCTTCACGCCTCCCGCAAAAAGCACGGAAGGCGACAAGCTCGACAATCCTCCCAGCATGGAAATTCTCCGCGGCTTCGCTCCCGCTTCCGCACAATCCCCTCCCTCCGGCTCGCTCAAGGTGGTCTACACCGTTCCCGGCCCCGTGCTCGACACCTACATGTCCGGCGACCGCGTCGAGTTCCAGGATCCCATCCCGCCGCAGGAAATCGCGCGCCGCTCCGGCCAGCGCCTCTTCTATATCGTGCGCGGCCGCGCCTCCAAGCGCGCCGCCTCGGAAGATTCCAACGCCGTTTCCTTTGTCGTCCGCCCCGCTCCCGCTCCCATCCAGGACCTCCGCGCCACCGTCACCGAATCCGGCGTACAGTTGCGCTGGGAGCCTCCGGAAACAGTCAGCGGCGGCGCTCCCATCGCTTCGCTGGGCAGCTACCGCATCTTCCGCTCCGAACTTTCCGGCGTGGGTTCCCAATCCGTCGAGCGCCAGCCTCCCGTCCTCGCCGGCGTCTCTCCTTCGCCCAGCTATCTCGACGCGCAAATCGAATGGGGCAAGTCCTACGAGTATACCGTGCGCAGCGTCGCGCAGTATGGCCCTGAGGCCGTCGAATCCGCCGACTCCCGTCCCGTCGAGGTCGCCGCCAGGGACACCTTCCCTCCCGCCCCGCCCCTCGATTTGGTGGCAGTCTTCGTTCCCGCTGCCGCCGCCTCTCCCGCCGCCGTGGAGCTCTCCTGGGACATCAGCCCCGAGCCCGACGCCGCCGGCTACTATGTCTACCGGACAGGCGAACGCCAGGAGAAGCGTCAACGAATTACCCCCACCCTGTTGCCCACGCCCGCGTTTCGTGATATTTCCCTCACGCCGGGGGCGGCCTACCAGTATTCGGTGACCGCAGTGGATCGTTCCGGAAACGAAAGCCAGCCCAGCAAACCGGTCATCCTGAAAATTCCCGGGGCTGGCAACTGAGAGTTCATGACGCCCACTCATCTGCCTGGCGTGGCCTGGTTGCGTTGGCTCAAGAATCTGCCGCTCCGCATGGGTGTGCTCACAGGCATTTACCTCACCGTGGTCATGACCGTCGCGCTCCTCTGCGCCAATCGCATGCCCGAGCTCGAGCCCTACGCCGACCTCCGCAACTGGATTTGCGGCAGCCTCTTTGTCCTCGTCGCCTTGGTTCCCGTGGCCACTTTCCGCCGCGCTCCCTGGGCGCTGTTTACTTCCGCCGTCACCGGCTGGTTCATTTTCAGCCTCTCCTACGGTGTTGCCGGCATCTTCTTCGAGAATCTGCAATCGCGCCTCAACAAGACTGCATTTCACATGTTCCTGCTCGGCGCCGGAACGTACGCCGTGATCTCCGTGGCACTCTGGGTGGGCGACATGACTCGCGCCGTTCTCACTCACGGCATCGCGCACCCTCACCAGCGCACCCCCTCCGCCCGCCCCAACGAATGAAGATTGCACGCGTTCAGCCCCTTCTTCTT